>Ga0222719_10000029_pt1 | contig 141540 bp, 212 predicted proteins | sample C33_34DmetaG_FD_165039 | JGI IMG/M metagenome (GOLD analysis project Ga0222719, IMG submission 165039) | Estuarine water microbial communities from San Francisco Bay, California, United States - C33_34D | ecosystem: Environmental > Aquatic > Marine > Unclassified | place: USA: California... | reverse complement strand
TTTGATATTAATTCTACAGGTAATGTTTATATCCGCGAGCTCGATGGTGGCACATACTAACATATAATAATCAAGCTGGTTTTTACTAGCTGAATATACCCTTTTTTAAGGATTCAAAATGGCTACGAATACTAAGCTGAAGCTAAAAAAGTCGTCGGTTGCTGGTCGAATACCAGCAGCAGATGATTTAGAATATGGCGAATTGGCAATAAACTACGCTGACGAGCTAGTTTATTTTAAAAATAGTTCAAATGAAATTAAAAATATTGCGGACTCAAGCCATACAGCTCTGCAGATTAAAGATTCTGTAACATCCTCTGTTATCAAAGGTTTTAAATATCTTCAAGCTCCTCATGGCAGCGTTGTAACATTTGTAGTAACAGTTGCAACTAAAGATTCCACTCACAGATATAATGGTCAAGGATCTAGCGCTGGTTATAAAATTGATGGTGTCTTTTCTCCTTTCCTTACGCTTACTCCTGGCCGGACATATAGGTTTGATCAATCTCACAGTTCTAATAATAGTCATCCTATTAATTTTTATTATGATGCAGCTAAGACAACTACCTACTCTACTGATGTAACTGTCAACGGTTCCGCTGGTGTTGCTGGGGCATATACCGAAATTACTATTACAGATTCTACTCCAACGGTATTACATTATCAGTGTACTGCTCATGGATACATGGGTAACTCTGTACAAACCAATTCTCGCACACTAACAGGCTTTGATACTGACAATCTAAGCGAAGGTTCGTCAAATCTATACTATACTGACGCAAGAGTCAACGCTTATGTTGACTCAGCCTACATTCAAGCAAGACAATTAAACTTTGATAGTTTACTTGACTCATCAGAAGTCATTAACTTAATCGATAGCGACTACATTCAAGCAAGACAAGTAGATATATTCCGTGATTCGGCTTTTGTAACTGGCATTGTTGATTCAGCTTATGTTCAGGCCAGACAAGATTATGCATACAGTTCGTTAACTGGTGTTCCTACAAATGTAAGTTCATTCATAAATGATGCTAATTATCTTGACAGTACAACAGTTACTGGTGTCATTGATCAGACATATGTTACAGGTCTAATTGATACAACCTATCTGGATTCGGCCGAGGCAATTTCATTAATTGATTCTGCATATGTCCAGGCAAGACAAGACTATGCATATGGTTCATTAACTGGTGCTCCAACGAATGTAAGTTCATTCATAAATGATGCTAATTATTTGGATTCAACTACTGTTACCGGTGTTATAGATGCAAGTTATATTCAAGCCAATCAGCTTACATATGATTTCTTGGATTCAGCTGAAGTTCTTTCACTTGTTGATTCGGCTTATATTCAAGCAAGACAATTAAACTTTGATAGTTTACTTGATTCTGCAGCTACTATTAATCTTATTGATTCTGATTATATTAATGCCAGAGTATCAGCAGCAGCAGCTAGTGGTACTACACTTACAGCGGATGTACAAACAGCAACCAGTGGTCAAACATCTTTTACAGTTGCACACACCGAAGATCAAATTCTTGTATTCTTGAATGGTATCTTGCTAAAGGATTCGGACGACTATGCGTCAAATGGATCTACAATCGTATTGACCCAAGCAGCTGACAGCGGCGATCAACTTGCTGTTCACAACTTTGCTGCAAGAGTTAGTAATCTTGACTCATCAGAAATCATTAACTTAATCGATAGCGACTACATTCAAGCAAGACAATTAAACGTTGCTGCAGGAGGTAGTAGTCTAGACTCATCAGAAGTCATTAACTTAATCGATAGCGACTACATTCAAGCAAGAGTAGACGTAGTTGATGATATAACTCCACAATTAGGCGGCAACTTAGACGTAAATGGAAACAGTATTGTCAGTGTAAGTGCTGGCAACATTGCTATTACGCCAGACACAACTGGTAAAATTATTTTAGACGGGCTAAGTTGGCCCACAGCAGATGGCACAGCAAATTATTTTCTAAAAACAGACGGTGCAGGTAACCTAAGTTGGGATCAACCAACTGCTAGTGTTGCTAACATTGTTGATATTGGCGATGTAGACATTACTACAGTTGCAGACAACGATATTCTTGCTTATGATTCATCTTCGGGCAACTGGATCAACCAAAGTGCAAGTGAAGCAGGCATTACTAGTGCAACTGGCAACGAATTAGAAAACCTAGTAGAAGACACTACACCACAACTAGGTGGCAATTTAGACGTAAACGGAAATTCAATTGTAAGTGCAAGTGGTGGCAACATTGCTATTACTCCAGACACTACTGGTTCAATTGTATTAGATGGTGTAAATTGGCCTCAGGCTGATGGTACTGCGGATCAAGTGTTAAAAACAAATGGTAGTGGACAATTAAGTTGGACTACTATTTCAGCAGGCGGACTAGACAATGTAGTTGAAGACACTACACCACAACTGGGCGGCGATTTAGATCTAAACAGTAATGATATAACAGGCACGGGAGACATTAATACCACTGGTACATTAACAGTTAGTGGAGATATAACTACCACTACTGGTACAGTGACCTATTCAACCCTAAATGATGGAACCACAGCACTTACTAGCACAGTAGCAGAATTAAATCTACTGGATGGTGTTACTGGTATTACACTGGGTACTGCCAATGAACTACTTGTTGTAGGTTCGGATGGAACTAGTATTGCAAGTAATGGTACACTAGCAATGGATACTTCAAACAATAGATTGGGTATTAACCAATCCTCGCCTGAAGTAACACTACACATGACGGGCGAGGGTGCTCAAACAGCACAGGTCCGTATGGAGCAGTACAATAACAGTGCTGACGCTCCAGATTTAAGAACAAGAAGATACAGAGGTACAATTGCCTCACCACTTGCAATTGACTCAGGTGATTATCTTTATAGAAGTAATCACGAATACTATAATGGTTCAGCACTTATTGTTGGTGGACAGTTTGCTTTTGACAACACTAACGATCAAAACAGAACACAGTTTACGGTTGCGGTTACCACAGACGGTACATCAGTTGATGCCAGTAATTTGAGTGATGTGCAATTTAAGATTGATGGTAACGATAGTGGTGCTATTACATTCAACAACGCATACAAGTTTCCAACCTCAGACGGCACTGCCAATCAAGTGCTACAAACAGATGGCAGTGGGCAACTATCGTTTGCTACGGCGGGGGCTGCGGGTGGTGGTATTGATTCTGCAGCTACTATTAATCTTATTGATTCTGATTATATTAATGCCAGAGTATCAAGTGGCGGTGGTGGTACCAACACAAGCGCAGTTTTTGCATATTCAATTTTATTCGGAGCTTAAATAATGGCCAATCCTAACTTATTAAGTCTAACAACAATCACCGGTAATACGGCTGTTCAAGCAATCACAACAACCGCTACTGCAATTATTACTAACAACGCTGCCAGCGGCAAAGTAATCAAAGTGAGCGCTCTGTATGTCAGTAACGTTGACGGAACAACTTTTGGTGAAGTGAATGTTGACTTGTATCGATCGACAACTGCATACCACATTGCAAAGACAGTTGTCGTTCCCGCAGATGCAACGCTCGATGTTATTAGTAAGGCCATATATTTGATGGAGGGGGATTCGCTGAGACTGACAGCAAATGCCAACACAACATTACAAGCGGTTTGCTCATATGAGGAGATTAGCTGATGAGTCGGGGTAATGGTGGGCGCGTAGGGCCATTAAATACGCCGGCAGATTCAGGCGCTTCAGGCATATGGTCGCTTGCTGAACAACAACAAAATAATAGTACCTGGCCACCACCGCCACCAGAGATAGAATACTTGGTTGTGGCCGGTGGCGGGGCTGGTGGCGGTTGGGCCGGTGGCGGTGGTGGAGCCGGCGGGATTCTGACTGGAACGTTATCGGCGGCAGTGGCATCTACCTACTCGGTAGTTATTGGCGCTGGTGGTACGGCAATCCCGGCATATACATACTCTAGTAATTCATGGAGTTCAGGAGGTGATAGCTCTTTCGGTGATGTGGAGGCTACAGGAGGAGGCGCAGGCGCAACATATAACACTAATCCAACAGGCAGCATCAGCGGTGGATCTGGTGGCGGTGCATCTTATGCCACCGGCCCGGGCGCAGGAGTAGCTGGTCAAGGTAATGCAGGATCGTCAAGTTATGCCAGCTACGCCGGTGGTGGTGGCGGAGGAGCTGGCGCTGCTGGATCAGGTGTAGACGGCGGTGACGGGATTCAATCATCAATAACAGGGACGGCAACTTATTACGCAGGTGGAGGCGCAGCTAGTCGTGGATCAAACAATGGTCCGGCAGGCACAGGCGGGCTTGGGGGCGGTGCCGACGGTATAACTACTGGCGGGCCTGCACCAAGTGGAACAAACAACACAGGTGGTGGTGGTGCAGGTGCTCGCACCCCCACCTCCACAGGAGTATCTCAGACTGGATCCGGCGCTGGCGGTTCTGGTGTTGTAATTCTTCGCTCATTACTTACAGCTACAGCAACGACAGGATCTCCCACAGTGTCTCAGGATGGATCTTACAAGATCTACACATTCACCGGATCCGGTTCAATTACAATCTAATAGGATATATAATGGCACACTTTGCAGAAATAGGATTAAACAATATCGTTCAACAAATAATTGTTGTTGATAATAACGAATTGCTAGACGATAACGGCGTAGAGCAAGAATCAAAAGGTCAAGAATTCTGCCGCAACTTGCTAGGCGGGACGTGGATTCAGACGAGTTATAACGGATCGTTCCGTAAGAACTTTGCTGGTGCGGGATATACGTATGACTCTGAGCGCGATGCATTTATTCCTCCAAAGCATTACAACTCTTGGGTTCTAAATGAAGAAACTTGTTTATGGCAACCTCCAGTAGCATATCCTACAGATGGGTCTTTGTACACTTGGAATGAAAATACTCAAAGCTGGGATGCTGAATCGAGTCCAACATAATATGGAATTCCTAACATCCTCTCTCACATTCAATTAACTCGACAATCATATAACACCAGAGTATAATTAAGGAACAACCCAATGACGATATCCCAAGGATTTTTTCTAGCTCAACGATTACCCGAATTCGTTACGGAAAGTCTCGACTCAAACGGCGTGCTTATTGCTGGAGGCTTAGATTCTGCTCAGACCATCGTATTGATTGACAGCGATTATATACAGGCTCGTCAAACAGCTCAGGACTTTGCTTACAGCTCATTGACCGGAGCTCCAAATGTTCTTGATTCTGCTGACGTAGCGTTAATTGCTGCAGCTTCAGGCGGGGTAGATTCGGCCGGGATATCCGCATTAATTGATTCTGATTATGTTCAGGCTAGACAAATTACTTTTACAGAAACTGATGTAGACACACATCTAAACACAAGTACAGCAACAAGTAATCAAGTATTAAGTTGGAATGGCACTGATTACGATTGGGTGAATCAAAGTTCAGGAGGTTCAGGAGGTATCGATTCTGCAGCTGTTGGTGATATTGTTGATACACACCTAGATGGTAATGCTAACCATATCATTCCGGAAGTAAGCGAATTTTACAATATAGGTTCTACTACACGTAGTTTTAGGACCTTACATTTGGGAGAGTTCGTTTTAAAGAATTACGATGATACTATATCAGTACTTGATTCCGATGACAACGTGCAAAAGTCAAACATTACACAGAATGTTCTTAATGACCTATCAAATGTGTCCGTTGCTAATCCGTCAACTGACAATGTCCTTGCATACAACGGTACAAATTGGGTTGCTGCGCCTCCTGCTGGCGCTGTAGTAGACATTATTGATTGTGGTACTGCGAGCTCATCCTTTGACATATTCGATGATTGTGGAACTGCTACTAGTGTCTATAGTACCATAGATATTATTAATCTACGAGGGGCTGCGTGATATAAATGTTACAACAAATTAAAATAATCAGACAAAGTGTAATTTATGACTATTATAAATAGTCACATCGATAGCTCGATGTTGAGTAAAGGATCTAAATAATATGCCAACAAGAATTCAGGTAAGAAGAGATACAGCAGCAAACTGGAGTTCGGCAAACCCAGTGTTGAATGCAGGTGAGCCAGCTTTTGTAACTGACACCGGCCTGTTTAAAGTTGGAGACAGCGCAACAGCATTTAATTCTCTTGTAGGAATCAATTCGTTTGATAGTGCAGCGGCGACAACCATTGCTAATGCTGCAGCAGATTCAGCGGTCGCCGCGGCAACTACTTCAGATATCACTGAAGGTACCAACCTATATTTTACAGACGTTAGAGCAGATACGAGAATAAACTTACAAACTGGATCTAATTTAGACCTTAGTAGTAAATCTACATCCGATCTATCAGAAGGTACTAATCTTTATTATACAACTGCACGAGCAGATAGTGATGCGGATCTTAGAATATCTCTAGCTAGTATTAATGCGTTAGCGGATGTTAATACCACAACTATAACTCCCTCAGAAGGTGACGCTCTTACCTGGGATGCTAGTAATTCATATTGGGCGCCACGTAATCTTGGAGGGTACACAGATTCAGACTTTGATTCTGATCTAGCCTCAAAAACAACAGATGATTTGAGTGAAGGTTCGACTAACCTTTATTACACAGATGCTCGTGCGGATACTAGAGCTCAACTAAAAATTGATGCGTTAGTGGGTTCTGCTCCTGACGCTCTTAATACTTTAAATGAATTAGCTGCAGCTATTAATGATGATTCTGATTTTAGTACAACGATAACAAATAGTATTGCTGCTAAGTTATCGTCTTCTGATTTTAACTCTACAGCAGATACGTGGATCGCTGCAAGGACGACAACTTATCTATCTGAGGGCACAAATCTTTACTACACCAACACTAGAGCTGATGCTCGGATTGCGGCGGCGAGCATCGATGCGTTATCAGATGTTGATATAACATCGGTAGCTCCTACCAACGGCCAAGCGCTTGTCTGGGATAGTGATAATTCGAGATTTGAGCCTGGGACAGTATCTGGTGGTGGCGGTGGTGGCGTTGACTCTGCTGGAGTATCTGCTATCCTTGACACTGATATTGCAACAAAAAGCATTGGAGTATTATCAGACGTCGACATAACAACTGCGGCTCCTACAAATGGGCAAGCACTTATTTGGAATGCTAGTAATAGTGAGTTTGAACCTGGAACAGTGGCTAGTAGTGGCGTTGACTCTGCTGGAGTATCTGCTATCATCTCAGCTACTAGCATCGATGCGTTATCAGATGTTGATACAACATCGGTAGCTCCTACCAACGGGCAAGCGCTTGTTTGGAATAGTACTGACTCAAAGTTTGAGCCTGGGACAGTATCTGGCGGTGGTGGAGGATCAAGCGTATTCCGTGAAAAATATAGCTATTCTGGTGATCTGGGATTGAGTACTGGTACGGCTAGAAACTATATTCATGTTGCCTCAACTTTGACTAATGTTGATCTTTTTGTAGAAACTGCTCCTACCGGTGCCGCCGTCACAATAGACGTATTAAAGAACGGTACTACTGCTGCAACTATAACTCTACCAGCTGGACAAACTTCAGATACAGGAAACACTGTTAGTGTTTCCTTTGCTGTGGGAGATTATATCACAATAGATATTACACAAGTAGGATCTACAAGCGCTGGAGTTGGACTATATGCCAATTTATTATTTACCCCCACATAAAACAATTATAAATAATGTTATATCTACAAAGGATTTTAAACTATGTTCGCTAGACTAACCTTTCCAGGCGGCCTGTCGGCCAATAAACGTAATAGGGATATAGCGCGGCTTATTCACGATTCAAGCACAGGTAGTGCAAACCTAAGCAATTTAGAGTTTATTGATGTGGCTGGATCAACATTAGTAGCGGGTGTAAATAGTGGGTGGTCTATCGCCACTGGTTCTGATATTGCGCCTGCGGCATTACCAGCTGCAGGTACAGCGGTGGGGCAATCTGATTCATATTATGCGCTCGAAGGTACTTGCGCAGATGGGGTCAAGAAAAAATATGTTGGGATCTATACCAACAATGCCTGGGACAACTCCGCTAACTGGAGCGACTCCTACCCTTATATAAATAATTGTATGATGCCGGTGCTGGAGTACGGCGTAACTGGTGCAGAAAGTGTTACAGAGACCCAGGATATTGGCACAGGCGGTACAGGATTTAGGCATTATGGATTCGCGCTGGGTGGCCACGCCGGCAATAGCCCCTCTACGACGATTACTATTTTTGCCACACCACGCAAACTTATTTTTATTGGAACTTCATATGTATATAGCTACTATGCCCCAACCATGATGGCTAATGTTGAGTATGAAGAAAATGGAACTTCCCTATATTATGGTACAAATCCTACGTGCTGTCTACACTCTAGAACCAAAGCGTATGGATCCAGGGACCTGGGCTGGTACACCAGTTATCCAGGTCTTCTCAATATGTTCACAGGCCCGTATGACCAGAACAGTCAAATTGACGATGCGGGCGCATATCAACAATCGACTATGGGTGGTGGATTTTCAGAGATTCATTTTTCCCATTTTCCAGATGATGTGAACTCGGGAGTGGTCTCTCGCCAGATTAGAGTGTTCGGCGCCACCAGTACCGACACAGGTGGATTCCACTCAGTGACACAATATTCAAACGGAACACGCGATGGGGGAACTCCCTTTTACTCCACAGGTAAACGATATGACGGACAACCAGGGCAAGCTCAAGATGATTTCACGGAATCTTCATTTGCTTTCTTTGAGCCCCAAGAGATGTATCGAATATACAATGGGGGTAGTAATACCTACCAGCCGGATTATGGTCTAATAGATTCAGATGGATCAACTATATTCCCTATGATTCCATGTGTAGGTGAGTTAAAACAGATCGGTACCGGGTCTATGAAATTTCATAACACCTGTGGGATGTTCATAACAGTCGGAGGCTTGGGATCATGCGGCGATGAACTCACAATTGACGGTAAAGATTACTTCTATTACTCTGAGCAATACGCCAAAGGTGCACTTTTAATCGAGAAAGAATAACTGATATGTATGCAAAATTAAATTTCCTAGGCGGTACTAAGCCGATGGAGAAAGTTAGAGATATTGTAAGGATTATTGTAGCCTCGAATGGAGGTACTGCAAACTTAAATGACCTTGAATATATCAATGTAAATAACAGCAAACTAATTGCTGGAAAAAACAGTGGTTGGGCCCACGTGACTGGCCAAACTTTAGGAACAGGTAGTGCAACTTATACACAGGATGGTAAATATTATCTACAGTGCAATACTGTGGATGGTAAGACTAAAACTGTTATAATTACTTTTCCAGGTACAATATCAAGTTCGACTGTCTATAATAACACTAATGGATTAGTAAATCCATTACTTAGTACAGTTGGAGATTATGGTGAATCTCAAGAACAAATATTTGGATACTCATCCAGCAACACGACACACTCACATCTTATGTCTCATGGGATAGCTGGGGATATTGAGATTTTTGCTACTCCTAGAAAATTAGTGCTTGTGGGAGCAAATCAAGCCTACAACACCGTCATCGACGGTCCGAAATGGCAGGGATCTTTTGAGTGGAAGACAAATGGGTGGACAAAATATCATGATCTAACAGCACACTGTTATTTGTCTACTAACTGGTGGTCCCTCTCGAAAAACTACGCTACCTCAGGTATGAGCACAAATCAAACGTACACCTACGCTAAAGATTGCGAATCGGGGTATTGGAATAATACGAGTTACAACTACTATCCAATACCCTATATTGCTTTTCCATACGGTTCACACTATGATTATTACCAATCGAGAAAACCTTGGTTTAGTCATTTTAGAATATGGAATCAAAATGTGGGGTTCTATTCGTTGATGTGCAAATCCGTGGGAGATAATGGGACAGATGGAGGGACGAGATCGTACCAGAATGACAACTACGCTTATTTCACCAACGATTGGAACAATCATATGACGTTTGGACGAGGATTTACCAATTACTATACACCAGGCCCTGGCCACAATGCTTCAGAAGCTGTAGGTACCGGCGGGGGCCGCCAGGGAATGTCAAGACAATCAGACGGGACAAAGATTCTGCCTATGACTCCTTGGCAAATTGAAATGTCGAGTTGGAGATCTGGTGTGTTGGATTTTTCATCAACTTGTGGTGTTTATAAAGGATCTCGAGATATGGGAGTGAGTGGTGATGAAATTACAATTAACGGAAAGAAATATAAATTATTTGGCAATTCAAATTCATCACCATGGATGATGGAAATCGATTAATAATTATTTTATAATATACCAGATCTAAAGAGGGTATGATATGCCATTAGAACATTTACATCCGGATTCTGCTGTAGACATTACAAGTGCCGTGGATTCAGATTATACTATATACCCTCTAACATGGGTAGGTTGGAAAGAAGCCCGTCACTTTACACAATTTATGTTAGATTCAGCTGATAGTGATGGATATGGACACATTGGAAACCTTGTATATATCTCAGCGGGTACAACAAACTTTGCTAAGAGTAATATATTAAGATGGTACGATAGTGACAATCTTCATGCTAAAAGTTTATTTTATGATAGTGATCTGTTAGCTGGTGATTCAGACAACTCTCCTTATAATACTCTATTAACAGGTAGTAGAATTGGAGTGCAAAATTTGATTCGAAGACGACCCAATTCTGTTGATAATAGTATAGATCTGCCTAGGGAAGACGGGGTTATAAACACATTGTTTCCTGGATACGGGTCAAATCCCGTTAAGGAAGATTGGTCGTAGTATCAATTACCCAAATATGATTTTATTATGAGTTAAAAAGGAACATTTCTATGGCAGTAAAATTACAGTTAAGGCGTGACACCGCTTCTAATTGGACATCAAACAATCCAATTTTATCAGAAGGTGAATTGGGGGTTGAGACCAATACTAGTCAACTAAAACTTGGTGACGGGACAACTGCGTGGAGTTCACTCGGTTATGTTGCTGGAGGCACGGTAACACAAGATCTTGTAGATTCAGATTATGTTACAACACGCGTGACACTAATAGACGGCGGCGTAGCAAACACCTATTAATAGCTTTATAAATAGTATTAATATTGCTTAGAGGATAAAGTTATGGCAAATCCAACATCAAGAGCTACTCTTATAGAGTATTGTCTACGTAGACTAGGTGATCCCGTCATCGAGATCAACGTCGATCCTGATCAGCAAGAAGATCGTGTTGATGAGGCTATTCAGTACTATCAAGAGTTTAATTCTGATGCCACTCTTAGAACTTTTCTTAAGCATCAAGTGACTGCTGATGACGTTACCAATGAATACATTACTTTAAGTTCCAACGTGCAGTTTGTATCAAAAATGTTTAAAGTGCATGGAGATGCTTCTACACGGAACTTCTTTGATATAAAGTATCAATTACATCTAAATGATATTGCTAACATGCATTCATATATTGGAGATCTAGCTTATTATGAGCAGATGCAGCAGTATCTTTCTTTGCTCGACATGAGACTTAATGGTACCCCACAGATTACATTTGCACGTAAGCAGAACAGATTGTACATTCATGGTGAATTCCAGGATGGTGATCTTAAAGCTGGGGATTATATTGTAGCAGAGATCTATGAAACAATAGATGCAGATACACACACAAAAGTCTATAATGACATGTGGCTAAAAGAATATACCACAGCTCTTATCAAACAACAATGGGGCGCAAACCTAATGAAGTTTGAGGGTATGCAACTACCTGGCGGTGTTATGATTAATGGTAGACAACTGTACGATGATGCAACTGGTGATATTGAGCGATTGAGAGAAACGATCAGACTTGAACATGAGATGCCAGCAGACTTCTTTGTGGGATAAACAATGGCAACTAATCCATATTTCAGTCAATCGGTACGATCAGAACAGAGTCTTTATGAAGATATTGTCATAGAGTCGTTGAAAATCTATGGTCAAGATATTTACTATTTGCCAAGAGATCTTGTGAATGAAGATAGAGTGTTGGGCGAAGATGTTCCTTCACGATTCAATTCATCATATAAGATTGAAATGTATATTGAAAATGTAGATGGTTTTGATGGTGAAGGTGATCTGTTTACTAAGTTTGGTGTGGAAATTAGAGACCAGGCCACTTTTGTTGTTGCCCGCCGTAGATGGTCGCAAACAGTATACAGACATGATAATGAAATTGTGATTGATAGACCCAAAGAAGGTGACTTACTTTACATTCCGTTCTCTCGTAAAATATTTGAGATCACACACGTTGAACACGAGCAGCCATTCTATCAGTTAAACAATCTACCCACGTTTAAACTCCGTTGTGAGTTGTTTGAATATGGTGATGAGGATATGGATACGAATATTCTGGATGTTGATTCGGTTGAAGTGGATTATGCGTACACATACAAAGTTACTGTACCCCCAGCTAAGACAGCAACTGCTACAGTGAGTATAACATAATGGCGGGTCCTATTACATCACTTTCACTTACCGATTCAGGATATGGGTATACATCAGCTCCCACAATCACAATCTCAATACCTGACCTTGATTCTGCTGTTGCAACAGCAACAGCAACTGTGAGTGCAGGTGGTGTGGTTAATGCAATTAGCTTAGTAGATTCTGGTGCGTATTACACAAGTATTCCTGACGTAACAATTGGTCCACCAAAGTCTGGTATTGTGGACGGAGCAAGCATTGCCACAACTGGTGTGAGTCACATAAATGGTCAAAACTATAATACAACAGGTGGGTCGGGAACTGGACTTATAATCAGATCTACAAGCACTGGTGGTTTAGTAAGTTTTACTATTGTTGATGGTGGTAAAAATTACGTTGTAGGAGATGTAGTATCAACTGTTCTTAGTAACCCTGAGCAAGCTGCGACAATTAACATCGACAGTACCAGAGCTGGTACAACAGCAACAGCTATAGTAAGTGGAACTAATCGATCTGATGGTGGTAAATTAAGTAGTATTAATGTTGTTTTAGGAGGTACCGATTACGACTCTGCGCCATCAGTAACAATTGACTCCGCTAGTGGCACAGCGAATGATTTTAGGGCAACAGCATCCGCTACTATCGATAGTAGGGGAGCAGTTAATGCATTGTCAATAACGGATATTGGTGGTGGTTATGTGACTGCACCTACAATTACATTTTCCACAGCGCCACGAACTAATATATCACAAGGCGACAGCGCAACCCAAACATTATCAGGTGGTGTAAAAATAAGAGGAGAGATCTCGAAGTACTCTGATTCAGACGGTATTTTACATCTTGTACATGTTGGTGCAGATGACGGAAAATATCACACTTTTGCTGTGGGAAGTGATATTGTATTCTCAGGTCCCGGAAGTAGTCCAACATATACGAGAGAAGTTCTCTCAGTGACAGAAGAAAATAAGATTTCAGCAAACGAGCAGAATGATTACTTTGATACATTAACCGATTTCTTAGACTTCTCTGAGAATAATCCATTCGGAGAGCCATAATGTTTACTTATTTCTATCACGAACGGATCCGAAAGTCAGTAGCTACATTTGGTAGACTATTCAACGATATATACGTCCTGAGAGTTGGCGCATCAAATCAAGTTGTCAGTCAGGTTAAAGTTCCGCTTTCATATGCACCTCGTTCTAAATTTTTAGATAGGATTAGGGAACAAGCTGATTTAGGAGAAGGTCAACGAGTAGCAATTAAATTACCTAGGATGTCTTTTGAAATTGTAGGTATTAATTATGATCCAGCAAGACAACTGCAAAAAACAACAAACTTTCAGCAAGCTGGGACATCGTCGTCTCTACGAACAAAGATAAACACATTTGTCCCATATACTATTAGTTTTCAAATGAATATTTATTCAAAAACTCAGAATGATGCTCTTCAAATTGTCGAGCAGATTTTACCATATTTTAATCCACAATATAATGTTTCAATAAAACCTTTTACAGATTACCCCAACGTAATTGAAGATGTTCCAATCACTATTACCAGTGTTGATTTCAACGATGATTATGAGGGTGATCTAGCGTCAAGAAGAACTATTATATACACAATGAATTTTGATATGAAAGTTAACTTCTATGGCCCACTTAACAATGGTAAAGTAATTACAAAATCTATTCCTAAAATTGATTTAGACAGTAAAGGCATTGCTGATAGTGATTACTTAACTATGACAATTACACCCACACCTGCAGGTGTAAGTGCAGACAGTGATTATGGATTCTTGGAAGAATATGACTATGAGTTCGAATGATAATAAAGAAAACGACTTTGAGTACTCGAGACAGATCTATCACGATCTTTTAGCAAAGGGCTCTGAAGCTCTTGAAGATATGATGGAAGTTGCTCGAGCTACAGAGCACCCTCGAGCGTTTGAAGTTCTCTCTGGTATGATGAAGAACATGGGTGATATTAACGGCTCTCTTATGGACCTACACAAGAAGAAGCATGATATGGAAAAAAAGGATACTCCTGCTCTTCCAACTGGTACTACTAATAATAATGTTTTTGTGGGATCAACAGCTGACCTGCAAAAGATATTGATGAAAGATGTAACACCAATTGAACAGAATGATGAATGACTCATATAATGGTAACATCAACGTAAAGCGTGATGGGGCTGTACAACAATACACTCAATATGAAGTAGATGAGTATATAAAATGCAGTAAAGATCCTGCATACTTTGCTATCAATTATTGTAAGGTAATTAACCTCGATAGAGGTCTGGTTCCGTTTGATCTATATCCTTATCAACAGAAGATGTTTAATCATTTTGATGATAACAGATTCTCCATTGTGCTTGCTTGTCGACAGTCAGGTAAGTCAATATCATCAGTAGCATATCTTCTATGGTATGCAACATTCCATCCAGATCAGACTATTGCTATTCTAGCCAACAAAGGTGCAACAGCACAAGAGATGTTGATGAGGGTAACTCTTATGTTAGAGAACCTTCCATTCTTTCTACAACCTGGGACAAAAGCTCTCAACAAGCGTTCTATTGAGTTTAGTAATAACTCTCGAATTGTATCAGCAGCGACATCTGGATCATCGATTCGTGGTATGTCTGTTAACTTGCTATACCTCGACGAGTTTGCATTTGTTGAAGATGCTGCTACCTTCTATACTTCAACATATCCTGTTATTGCATCTGGTAAGAACACTAAAGTTATTATCACTTCCACTGCCAATGGTATTGGGAACATGTATCATAGACTGTGGGAAGGTGCTGTTCAGAAGACAAACGAGTACAAACCTTTCAGAGTTGATTGGTATGATGTTCCAGGTCGAGATGAACAATGGAAGGAACAAACAATTGCCAACACATCTAAGCTACAGTTTGATCAAGAGTTTGGCAACACCTTTTTTGGAACAGGGGACACGTTAATCGATGGTGCAACTCTCATGGGACTTCGCGCTAAAAATCCTATCGTTGCGTTGGAAGGAGGCTCACTCCTTGTATATAAAGAACCCGAAAAAGATCACCGCTATATTTGTACTGTCGACGTTGCTAAAGGCGTTGGTGGTGATTACTCTACTTTCAATATTATAGACATATCAACTTCACCATTTGAACAGGTATGTGTATACAGAAACAATAAGATGTCTCCAATCTTATTTCCCAACATGATATATAAGTACGCAAAGAACTACAATGAAGCGTATGTTGTTGTAGAGAATAATGACCAAGGATCCATTGTATGTAATGGGTTATACTATGAATTGGAATATGAGAACCTACATCTTGAATCAGCATTGAAGGCTAATGGTCTTGGTGTTACAATGAATAAGAAAGTTAAACGGCTTGGATGTTCAACAATCAAAGACATTCTTGAAAGCAATAAACTAAATATTCATGACCAAGAAACTATTATTGAGATGTCTACATTTGTTGCTAAAGGTCAGTCGTATGAGGCGTCTGATGGCAATCATGATGATTTAATGATGAACCTTGTTATGTTTGGTTACTTTACATTGGGCGATCTGTTTCTTGAGATGACAGATATTAATATGAAAGAGATGATGTTCAAACAAAGAATGTCAGAGATTGAAAATGATATTCTTGATTGGGGATATCATGATGATGGATTAGATCAGATACTTCCTGAACCTGAACCTGATGAATGGAATATTCATGGTGGAAAGCCTTGGGTGGAAGAATATTACTGAGTTTTAAAATGTTATAAATAATGGTAATTGAACATAGCCTTATTATGACATCTTATCATTAACTCAAAAGGAAAAGAGAAATGGCAGTATTTAGTCCCTCTGAATCTCCTGCGATTACAGTTAAGGAAGTTGACCTTTCGGGTTTTGTCCCTAATGTACAGTCAACTACTGGTGCTTTCGTAGGAAATTTTCGCTGGGGTCCAGCAAAGAAAGCTACTCTGGTTGACACAGAGGCCACGCTTGCCGAGAAGTTTGGATCCCCCACAGCAACTGGTGCAGTAGACTTTTTGTCCGCAGCACAATTTCTAAGATATTCCGCTGCAATGTTTGTCGTTCGCGAGATTACATCAGCAGCTAAAAACGCAACCTCCTCAACATCTGTTGTAACAACAGTTAACAACAAGGATCATTGGGAGACAGTAAAAAGTGCATTTGGTGCAGACTCAGGCGATACCAACGTAGGTGCCTGGATTGCTAAATGGGCCGGCGCGCTCGGCAACTCACTTAAAGTAGATATTTGTACAGCGGCAGGATTTGCAGCATGGGCTTACAATAGTGAGTTCGACGCGGCACCAGGAACATCAGCATACGCATCTGCCAGAAGCGCTTCAGGTGATGAGTGTCATGTTGTAGTTGTAGACGAAGATGGTGAATTTTCAGGTACAGTAGGAACTGTTCTCGAAAGATTTGCATTCGTATCTATGGCCAGTGATGCAAAAGCAACTGACGGCTCATCAAACTATGCACTAGATGTAATCAACTCTAGTTCCAACTACGTGTGGTTGGCACATTGGGACGGTGATCTTTCTACAATGACAAATGCAGGTTCTGCAGCTTCAGGTCTAACTTTTGGCAACCCATCAGCAGCAATTAGTAAGTCTCTTACTGGTGGTGTTGATTCAGGTTCTCTGACAACTACTGAAGTAGCAACTGGCTTTGATTTGTACAAAGATACAGACACCATCCAGGTTGACTTTTTGATTGCACCTGGTATGGCAAACGCCGCTGACCAGGCAACAGTAGTAAACAATCTAGTAGGTATCGCAGGTACAACTAGAAAAGATTGTGTAGTAGTAACCTCTCCAGACAGAGCAGCAGTTGTTAACAACTCTACTCCAGTCTCGGCAACAACTACTACAGTAGGATCTTTCAACAGTTCTTCATACCTAGTTGTAGACAATAACTACCTTAAAGTCTACGACAAATTTAACGACCAATATGTCTTTATCCCAGCTGCATCAACAACAGCAGGTGTAATGGCAGCCACAGACGCTAACGCAGCTCCATGGTTCTCACCAGCAGGTCAGAGACGTGGACAGTACTTTGGTGTGACAGCTTTGTCTTATTCTCCTACAAAGGCACAAAGAGATGCACTATATAAAGCTGGAGTCAATCCTGTGGCAAACATTCCTGGCCAAGGCATTCTGCTTTTTGGTGACAAAACATTCTTGAACAGACCATCTGCATTTGATAGAGTTAATGTTCGTAGATTGTTCCTTGTCATGGAAAGAGCGATTGCAGCAGCGGCTAGAAATGTAATGTTTGAATTCAACGATGAGTTTACTCGCGCTGAGTTTGTAAACATTGTAGAGCCATTCTTGAGAGAGATTCAAGGTCGCCGTGGTATTACAGACTTCAAAGTTGTTTGCGATGCAACCAACAATGGAGCAGCAGTTGTAGACCGCAATGAATTCATCGCGAACATCTTCGTCAAGCCCGCACGTTCAATTAACTACGTAACTCTGAACTTCGTAGCTGTTAGAACTGGTGTTGACTTCGAAGAAGTCGCAGGCACAGTATAACAGGTCAGAGGAGTAAATAAATGGCTATTCTAGGAGTAGACGACTTTAAAGCCAAGCTGAGAGGTGGCGGCGCTAGACCTAATCTGTTCAAAGCGACAATCAACTTCCCAGCTTATGCAGGGGGCGATGTAGAAGCATCTTCATTCCTCTGTGAGGCAGCACAGCTACCTGGTTCAACAATCTCACCGATTGTTGTCCCATTCAGAGGTAGACAATTGAAAATGGCTGGAGATCGTACATTTGATGTATGGACTCCAACTATCATTAACGATACGGATTTTGTAATTCGTGACTCAATGGAGCGTTGGATGAACGGTATGAATGCACACAGTGCAAACACCGGTCTTGTAAACGTAGTTGATTACGAAGCTGATCTTGTTGTAGAGCAACTTGATAAAGATGGTTCTACAATTAAGACATATAACTTCCGCGGTTGTTTCCCAACAGCTGTATCACCAATCGATCTGAGCTATGCATCAGAAAATGAGATTGAACGATTCACTGTTGAGTTCCAAGTCCAGTACTGGGAATCAAACACCACTTCGTAAGAGTCCTATAAATACAGGCGAGGCTAGAAATGGCCTCGCCAACTCTAACTAGGAATTAATATGGCTGACGACAGTATTAAATTATTTGGGTTCGAGATTAAACGAGCCCGCAATAGACAGCAAGGCAAGTTGCAATCTATTGTTCCTCCGGTAGATGAGGATGGTGCAGGCTTTGTCACAGCTGCAGGTGCACACTATGGTACCTATGTAGACTTAGATGGTGAAAAATCCAAAGATGAAAAACAATTAATTATGCAATATCGTGCTGTGTCCCATCACCCCGAGGTTGATGCAGCAGTTGAGGATATTGTTGGTGAAGCAATCTCATCCAGTCAGAACGAGCCTCCCGTAAGACTTAATCTTGATAACGTAGATGGTTTGAGCGACAGTATTAAAAAAGCAATGGCTGAAGAATTTAGTTCTGTATTGTCTATGCTCAACTTTAATGATCTTGGACATGATATGTTCAAGCGTTGGTATATTGATGGTCGCATGTTCCACCATCTTGTGCTAGACGAGAGAAATCTTAAAGCTGGTATTCAAGAGGTTCGTCCTATCGATGCAGCAAAAATTAAAAAAGTTAAACAAGTCAAGAAGAAAAAAGATCCTGATACAGGTGCAACGTTGGTCGAGCGTGTAGACGAATTCTACATCTACCAAGAGAAACCAGGTGGAACCAATCAGGGTGTTAAGATTACAGCAGATAGTGTTTCTTATGTAACATCAGGTCTGTTGGATGAGGCTCGTAAGAAAGTAGTCTCTCATCTACACAAAGCTCTAAAACCTATTAACCAACTACGTATGATGGAAGACTCTTTGGTCATCTATCGTTTGGCCCGCGCGCCCGAAAGACGTATCTTTTACATTGATGTGGGCAACCTTCCAAAAGGTAAGTCAGAAGAATATATGAAAGGTATCATGGCTAAATACCGGAACAAACTGGTATATGACGCTAATACAGGAGCCATCAGAGATGATCGTAAACATATGTCGATGTTGGAAGACTTTTGGCTTCCTCGTCGTGAAGGTGGTAGAGGGACTGAAATATCAACTTTGCCAGGTGGTGAAAATCTCGGACAAATCGATGACATTATATATTTCCAAAAACGTCTATATCGTTCGTTAAATGTTCCTATTAATAGACTTGAGCAAGAGTCTCAGTTCTCACTAGGTAGATCTACAGAGATCACGAGAGACGAGTTGAAGTTCCAGAAGTTTATTGACAGACTCCGTTCTCGTTTTGATAACCTTTTCTATAATATCTTAAAGAAACAATTAATTCTTAAAGGGATTATCACTCAAGAAGATTGGGATAGCTGGAAAGAAAATATTAATATTGAGTATGTTCGTGATAATCATTTCACAGAACTTAAAGATGCTGAACTTCTCAGGGAAAGATTACAGACCCTAGATATGATGCAACAATATGTGGGAGAGTTCTTCTCCAAAGAATATGTTATGAAGAATGTTCTGTTCCTCGATGAAAACCAGATTGATGAAATGAAGAAGCAGATTGCCGATGAAGTAAAAGCTGGTGATATAAATGATGATGAAGACCAACAACCTCAAGACAATGAATAACAATCAAATGAATAATAGTGGAGTATAAAATGGCAGAAGTAACAGACTTTTTGGATCAGGTTATTAATCAAGACTTTGCAAGCGCAGCCCCTATGTTTAAAGACATTATGGGTGATATGGTCAACCAATCATTGGAACAAGAGAAGGTAAAAATAGCCAATCAAGTTTACAATGGAGTTGATCCAGAAGAGCGTGCAGATCAAGATCAGTATGAACTGGACTTGGATGATCCTAACATCGATGATGAGGATGAACTAGACGATGCAGCTGAAGAAGCTCTTGAACTGGAAGATGATGAGGATGATGAGGATGAAGGTGATGATGATTCCGAATCTGACGAAGAAGAGCAATAATCTTTCCCTAAATTTTATTTTATATAAATAAATTACAATAATAAGAGACTGTGTAGAAATGAAGACGTTTGGACAACTTAGAGAAAAGCTGGGTAGACATCCTTCGGGCGACATGGTCTTTAATAAAAAGATAGACCGTATTCCTGTGATGATCCATAAAGAGAAATCAGGGTTTGTAGTTTATCTTGACGGTGATAGATTAGATGCTTATAAAACTCAGCGTGAGGCTGAGAAGATGGCGAAACAATTTGTAAAGGCTTATAAGGGTTAAAATGGCGTTTGTAGCAATACCAAATAATGATCAGTATGAGTATGATAATGCTCCACCTGATCCTGGTGCTAATCACCCCATGAGACCGTTGTGGCAAAAGCAGACTAACGGAATTAGAACCGAGTTTGGTCATAGTGTATACACTCGCTGTAGAAGAGTTGGTAGCGGTAATGTAGATCATGGCGAAATAAGTAAAACATATTGGGACGCAAGATCATGAAACTGATTGCAGAATATAACGAACAGAACATTGAATGTCTTGTTGAAGCCAATGAAGATGGTACAAAGAATCACTTCATCGAAGGCGTCTTCATGCAATCAGAAGCAAAGAATAGAAACGGACGTATCTACCCTAAAGCCATTATGGAAAAGGCTGTGGATAAGTATGTTACTGAACAGGTTTCCAAGAACAGAGCTGTAGGTGAATTGAATCACCCAGACGGACCAACTGTTAACTTGGATAAAGTATCTCATAAGATTACAGAACTTAATTTTAAGGGAAATGATGTTATGGGTAAGGCACAAATTTTGGATACTCCAATGGGTAATATCGTAAAGGGTTTACTTGAAGGTGGTGTTCAACTAGGAGTGTCAACTCGTGGTATGGGTAGCCTTGAGGAAAGAAATGGTACTATGTACGTCAAAGACGACTTCATTCTAAACACGGTTGATATCGTGCAAGATCCATCAGCGCCAACAGCTTTTGTAAATGGAATAATGGAAGGTGTTGAATGGATCTGGAATAATGGTATTATCGAATCTCAAGTAATTGAACAAATGGAGACTGAAATTAAGAAGGCTCCACGTGCTGACCTTTATGAGGTGCAGACACGTGAGTTTAAAAATTTCCTCTCGTTAATGAAAACTAAATTGTAAAGGAGTCAGACATGACTGATCAAATCGATTATGATGTTGAGCTCGACGAGGAAATCGAAGAAGCTCACGATCCAAAGAATGCTGAAGCTCAATCAGTTGCATCTGTAGATGCTGCTGAGAACAAAGGCCCCAAAGCTGCAAAGCGCAAGGGTGATAAGAGCAACAGCCAACCGTCCGAATTGAAAGCTGCAGGCAAGGCTATGAAGGCCGAAGACGTAGATTTTGATGGAGATTTTAGTGACGACCTGAATGCACTTGTAGAATCTGAAGCTACATTGAGCGAAGAGTTCAAAGCTAAAACTGCAGTGATTTTCGAAGCGGCGGTTAAGTCTAAACTTTCAGAAGAGATCGATCGTTTGGAAACAGAATATGCTGAGCAATTGGCAGAAGAAGTTTCTACAACAAAAGCCGATCTTGTAGAGAAAGTAGACAGCTACCTCAACTATGTAGTTGAGCAATGGATGGAAGATAACAAAGTTGCAATTCAAACCGGTCTTCGTACTGAGATTGCAGAAGGCTTTATGAGCAAGTTGAAAGACGTGTTCGTCGAGTCTTACATTGAAGTCCCAGAATCCAAAGTAGACCTAGTTGATGAACTAGCAGAAGCTAATGTAGATCTTGAAGCTCGGATCAATGAAGCAACTGCTAAGAGTCTTTCACTTGCAGAAGAGTTGGAATCATATAAGCGCGCAGCGGTTATTCGCGAAGCTTCTAAGGATCTAGCAGAAACACAAGTTGAAAAGCTAACATCACTTGCTGAAAATGTAGATTTTGAAAACGAAAAGTCTTTTACACAGAAAGTCGCTACGTTGAAAGAATCATATTTTGGCGCTAAAAAAACCGCTGAGTCCGTTGTAGAAGATGCAGATGACACTTCCGATGAAGTAGAAGTATCTCCAATGATGGAACAGTACCTTAATGCATTACGCAAAACAAATAAGTAAGTAGGAGATCCAATTATGGAAACTTATGATCGTCTCGTAGAGAAATGGTCTCCGGTATTGAACGAAGAATCAGCCGGTTCAATTCAGGACGCTCACAAGCGTGCTGTTACCGCTGTCGTTCTGGAGAACACAGAAAAAGCAATCCGTGAGCAAGGCGAACAAGCCTCAATGATGACGGAAGATGCAGCTGCCAACAACACATCTGTTGCAGCAAACTGGAACCCAGTATTGATTTCACTCGTACGCCGTGCTATGCCAAACATGATGGCATATGACGTATGTGGTGTTCAGCCAATGTCTGGCCCAACAGGCTTGATCTTCGCAATGAAGTCCAAGTACAAAACAACACGCGCTGGCGCCACATCTGGTGATGAAGCATTGTTCGGTGAAGCAATTTCAGGCTTTGCTGGTGACTCGTCTTCAACACAATCAACAGATGGTACTGGTCTCAGTGGCTTGGCTAATGTTGACTCTGCAGGTGCAGTACCAACATTTGGTGGTGGCATGTCCACAGCAAACGCAGAACAGTTGGGAACAACTGGTGAGTCTTCTTTTGCTGAAATGGGTTTCACCATTGAAAAAGCAACTGTGACTGCAAAGTCACGCGCGCTGAAAGCAGAGTACACACTCGAGCTTGCACAAGACTTGAAAGCGATTCATGGTCTTGACGCTGAGACAGAATTGGCAAACATCTTGTCAACTGAGATCTTGGCTGAAATCAACCGTGAAGTTATTCGTACAATCAACTCTCGTGCGAAAACTGGTTTCACAACTTCAAACGCTACTAAGCCAGGTATCTTCGATCTGTCAGCAGACGCAGATGGCCGTTGGTCAGCAGAGAAGTTCAAAGGTCTGGTAGTACAACTTGACCGTGAAGCAAATCAAATTGCCAAAGACACACGCCGTGGTAAAGGTAACATCGTTATCTGTTCTTCAGACGTTGCAACGGCTTTGTCTGCTTCCGGTATGTTGGATTATACACCAGCAATGGCAACAGGCCTAAACGTAGACGATACAGGTAACACATTTGCAGGTACTTTGAACGGTCGTATGAAAGTATACATCGATCCATATGCAACTGCTGACTATGTCACAGTAGGCTACAAAGGTACAAACGCATATGACGCAGGTATCTTCTATTGCCCATACGTACCACTAACTATGGTCCGTGCAGTAGGCGAGAATGATTTCCAACCACGTATCGGGTTCAAAACTCGTTATGGTATGGTTGCAAACCCATTCGTAGGTTCTACACCAGGCGACGATATTGGTACAGCACGTGCTAACCAGTATTACAGAATCTTCCGCGTAGACAACATCCTGAACCCAGCATAGGATTCGGATTACGGAAACAACTAGGGCCGCTCACGCGGCCCTTTTTTTATACCCGCGGCTCTGCAGGATAGAAATTATTAATAATTTTCCAATACCACTCTGGATTATTATTCTTCAAAATCTCAAGCGGTGAGCCCTCGATTCCTTCCCGGCTACGAGCCTCTACATACTCTTCAACAGTAAAGTTCTTGATGAGTTCTTTTAAAAACTTAGCCTTTGTGATAGGAGATTTGGAATACTTGAAGCGGGCGACGAAGAGATCGATACCACGACCCACATTTGAAGGATGAACACCTTCTTTGTTGGGATATACTGGACGGCCTTCGTAATCACCTCTATACATTAAGTATCCACCGTGGTATTCAAAGTCTGCTTTATTAAACTGTGTCATAGTGTATCTCCTTTATCTGTATTCTTTATCACATATAAATAATAACAAGTCAACAGGTAATTTCATCTTTAGGAAAAAATTATGGTAACACTAAACCCATCAGTCACAGTTAATGTAGATGATACTCTAACTGGATCTACCACTGGTTTGAACAATGTTAACCTATTACAACCCACGGCGTTTAAACTAATTGTTGATAGAAAGAACTTTCCAAACCTTGAGTTCTTTTGTCAAAGTGTAGCTCACCCAGCAATGGATATTCCAGCTGCAGATGTTTCTTATTCACGTATTGGTAACATTGCTATGGCAGGAGATAAGTTGAACTTTACTGAATTAGAGTGTATGATTATAGTTGACGAAAATATGAATGCATATACTGAGATGTATAACTGGATGCAAAGATTGGTACAAACACCACAGAAGAGTCGCTTGAACAGATCGTTAACCGATACTACTCCTCCAACGTATAGTGATATCACACTTGCTATTCTTAGCAGCCACAATAACGTCACTAGAAAGATTAGATATATAGATTGTGTACCAACAGGACTAGGTAACATGGTTATGGAAGCTACGACTGGTGATACCACGCAGATTACATTTCCAGCTACTTTTAGATTTTCGTACTTTGAATTGAACTAATGATGGAGTTATATTATGACATTAGAGCAACTGCTCGAAGAGTGGGCAGCTGATTCACAGCTGTCTAAGAACAACCTGGACGAAACATCTCGTCAAACCCCAGCGCTACATGCCAAGTATCTGACGCTACTTTCTAATACTAAACTTAGAATTAAGAAAGCGGAAATGGATCAAAAGAAGCTACTAAAGCTAAAATGGCTTTGGTACAATGGTAAGATGTCTGAAGATCAAATCAAAGAGTTGGGTTGGGATTATGATCCTCTTGATGGTCTAAAGATTATGAAGGGTGAGATGGATTACTATTATGATTCTGATAAAGAGATTCAAGAGTCAGAGCTTAGAATTCAATATCTAAAAACTATGATAGATACGCTTAATGAGATAGTAAACAATCTCAACTGGAGACACCAGACAATTGGTAATATGATAAAATGGAGAGTATTTGAAGCCGGTGGTTGATATTGTTTGTAGACTAAAAGATTATTCGATGTTAGAAGTAGATGTTGACGCTGGGTTAGCTGCGGAGATATCTGACTACTTCTCATTCTTTGTTCCAGGCTACAAGTTTATGCCTGCTTATAAGAACAAAGTTTGGGATGGAAAGATCAAGCTATTCAATCGCATGACTGGAGAGCTCTCTGCTGGGCTATATGTTTATTTAATAAAGTTTGCAGCTGAGCGATCGTATCTTCTTGACACTGAAGAGTCTGATTACGGGCTTCCAATTCCGGATCCACAAGCTGCTCAATCCGTACCTCATTTACTAGCTGATGAAGCACTTCCATTTCAACCTCGAGATTACCAACTCGATGCGATAACCACAGCCCTGACAAGAACTCGAGCAATTCTTTTGTCTCCTACTGGATCAGGTAAATCTTATATGATATATCTGATCATGAAATACTGGCAACAATATCTCACCGATGGGGTAAACTACCCCAGAGCGAGCAAAGTGCTTATAATTGTTCCTACCACGTCTTTAGTCGAACAAATGCATCAAGACTTTATCGACTATGGTATGATCCCAGACGCTGCCCATAAAATTTATTCAGGCAAAGATAAGGATACTAATAAAGTATTTATTATTTCTACATGGCAGAGTATTTATAAACTTCCTAAGAAGTGGTTTGAGCAATTTGGTATGGTGCTGGGAGATGAGTGTCATGGTTTTAAATCTAAGTCACTATCTTCAATTATGAACAAAGCTACCCTTGCCAAATACCGGTACGGGTTTACAGGGACTCTCGATGGTACCCAGACTCACAAGTTAGTACTAGAGGGGTTGTTTGGCCCCGTATACAACGTCACAAAGACCGTTGATCTGCAGAAAGATGGGACATTAGCAAAACTAAATATTAAAGTATTATTAATGAATTACGCTGAGGATGTTAGGAAAAACTTTGGCAAACAAACTTATCAAGATGAAATCAATTTTATTATCGGAATGGAATCTCGTAATAATTTCATTCGTAATCTGGCTGTATCTTCTTCTGGAAATACTCTCGTCCTATATCATCGTGTGGAAGCTCATGGCAAGCCATTATTCGAGCTTATAAATAATAAGGTCGCAAGAGGCAGAAAGGTATTCTTTGTATCAGGCGACACAGATACCTCAGATAGAGAAGCCATTCGTAAAATAGTGGAGAAGCAAAAAGATGCTATCATTGTTGCTAGTCTTGGTACCTTCAGTACTGGTATTAACATACGTAACCTTCATAATATTATATTTGCATCACCTTCGAAGTCCCAAATCAAAGTTCTTCAGTCAATCGGACGCGGACTACGGAAATCGGACAATGGACAAGATACTAAACTATTTGACATAGCGGACGATCTTCATTGGGGTAAAAGGAATAATTTTACTCTCACACACTCTGCCCTTCGTGTAAAGATGTATGATAAAGAACAATTTGATTATGAAATAGTAAAGGTAGATCTTAAATGAATTATACACAGTTTAGATTATCCAACGGCGATGAGATTATTGCTCAAGTCGTACAAGAACCTGAAGGTGAAGAGGTTAATATAGTAATTCGCAATGCTATGATGATAACTAGAACTGATAATCTAGAGACTGGATATAGATTTTATTCTTTTAGGCCATGGATGTCATTTCAACTTAACAATGAATATCTGCAGCTACTAAACTATTCTCATATTGTCGGTGAAGCCAAACCATCTAAGATTTTATTGAATCAATATCTAAAATCAATTGAAGCGCAAAGTGATGAAGGTGAATTATCTGATCATTATGATAGTGATGATGCAATAATGATACAACGAATACTGCACAAACTACAACAAGCTGAATTGAGTGATTCAGATAATAGTAATGTCGTTTCGTTGTTTAATAAGGATAAGTTACACTAATGCAAGACGACGACGACTCATATGCAAAGTACCCACATCATCGTAAATGGTTTAATAAACTATACATCGCTGAGCTGTTTGGATATGATTGTGGTCCAAGCGGAACTGCACCAACTAAGGATGGAACATACATTGTAAGACCTATATACAATCTGTCGGGTATGGGCGTTGGAGCTGAAGTAAAAGAAATAAAAGCTGGAGACGATCGATCTGTCCCTGCAGGTTACTTCTGGTGTGAATACCTCACGGGGAAACATTACTCAGCAAACTATAAGTGGAAATACGACAGAGATATGCAAGATGGTAAGTGGTTGCAGCCATGGAAAGGATTTTCCTGTTGGGAAGGAACTAACATGCCTATCAATCTGACTAAGTTTGTTGAGTGGAAAAGATCTGACTATATACCAGAAGTACCTGATGAGTTGGTTTGCCTGAGAGACGTTGAAGCTATTAATGTTGAGTTTAAAGGTAATCAAGTTATAGAGGTTCATTTACGTCCATCCCCCGATCCGGATTATGATCATATCATTCCTGTGTGGGCTTCGGATCTTGGTGTAAAGAAACAACATATGGAAATGCACGGTTATAACTTTGTAGAATCGTATGATGATGCAGACGGACAACTCGAAGATTCACGGATTGGATTTTTAGTTAAATAGGGATATACTGCCCCCTGCAAGGCTGATGCCTTATTATACCAGAAAAATAAAATAAGTCAACGGGTTGTAAAATCTTTTTTAATGGTGTATAATAATATCAAATAGTGAGGACTATATTATGGCTAGATCAAAACGCGCGAGCATTCATTACGTCAACAACAAAGAGTTCTCTCAAGCAGTTGTTGATTATTGTACAACACTAAAAGAAGCAAAGGCAAATGAACAACCATTGCCAATTGTACCTGACTATATTGCTTCTTGTTTTCTAAAAATCTCAGAAGGGCTTTCTCATAAGTCTAACTTCATCCGATACACATATCGTGAAGAGATGGTTATGGACGCAGTAGAGAACTGCCTCAAGGCAATTGAGAACTACAACATCGAAGCAGCCACACGGACCGGCCTACCTAATGCATTCGCATACTTCACGCAAATTAGTTGGTATGCATTCCTTCGTCGTATTGCAAAGGAAAAGAAGCAACAGGATGTTAAGTTAAGATATCTCTCTCAAAGTGGCCTTGAAGAATACATTGCAACAGACCAATCGGACCAACAATCTGTGCAAGTTGTTCAAGCGTTTGTCAACCAGTTAAAAGATCGTATTGACAGAGTGAAAGAGAAAGACACTGAGATTAAACAGTACATCAGGGAAGAAAAAAAACGTAAGAAAAGAGTAATGTACGTTGATTCTGACCTCGGTGATTTTATGGAGGATTGATTATGCGGTTGTTGATTACAGGTTCTGATGGTATGGTCGGAAGCCGGCTAGTAAAACATCTAGTTGGTAAAGGATATCCTGTTGTAACCTTTGGAGAGGATAAAGACGTCCGCAATTGGGAACATTGGGCAGAACTTCATGATGAATCTAAACCTATAGATACTATTATTCATCTTGCAGCTCTAGCTGGAGTCAGACCTTCATTTGATGCGCCAGAACTGTATGAGGAAGTTAATGTTGGTGGTATGCGTCATATGCTAGCATTCTCTGAGCTAAATGATAGTAACATCTTATATGCTTCTTCTTCTAATGCATACGAGTGGTGGGGTAATCCATATGCCGCTACTAAGAAGATGAATGAGATTCAAGCAGAAGACTATCCAGCTATTGGTATGAGATTTCATACTATCTGGCCTGGTCGTGATGATATGTTATTCATGAAGTTTAAACGAGGTGAAGTTGAATATATCAATCGAGGGCACTTTCGCGACTTTGTTCATGTAAACGATGTTGTCGAAGCAATTCAAGTGTTGCTTTCCAACTTCAATTCAGCTATAATGAGTCAACGTGTTTATGATATTGGCACTGGTCACTCTACACCAGTGGAAGAAGTAGCTAAGGTTATGAACTTCCAAGGAGAATGGCGTGATGCAAATCCTAACGGAGAACGTGTACACACAAAAGCTAATATCGAAGCACTGTTGAAACTAGGCTGGACGCCAAAATGGAACATACTTGATCATGAAAATTGCCCTTCTTAATGACACTCATTGTGGTATCCGCAATAGCTCTGACGTATTTCTCAATAATGCAGAGAAATTTTATTCTGATGTATTTTTTCCTTATCTTCTGGAACATGATATTAAGCATATTGTGCATCTTGGTGATTACTATGATAACAGGAAATTTATTAACTTCCGCGCTCTTAACCGCAACCGTAATCACTTCCTTAAACCGTTAAGGGATAATGGCATTACCATGGATATTATTCGTGGGAACCATGATACATTCTATAAGAACACTGGTGAGCTAAACTCTCTCAAGGAACTATTGGGTCATTATATGAATGAGGTAACAATCATTCAAGAGCCTAAGGTTATGGAATATGGATCTATGAAGATAGGCCTAGTCCCATGGATTGATGATGCCAACGAGAAACAATCACTAGACTTCATTGCAAACGCAAAGTGTGATTGGCTAGGTGGTCATTTTGATATCCAAGGATATGAGATGATGAAAGGTATTAAGTGTGAGCACGGACTAGATCGATCTATCTTTAAACGGTTTGAGCGAGTATTGTCTGGTCACTTTCATACAAAATCAGAACAAGACAATATAATGTATCTGGGTTCACAAATGGAGTTCTTTTGGAATGATGCACATGATGCTAAGTATTTCCACATCCTTGATACAGAAACCAGAACTATCGAAGCCGTTCGTAATCCTCATACTCTACACTATCGGATTAGGTATGATGACACTAAGCACGACTATCTTCACTATGATCTTTCAGGTATAGAAAATCACTTTGTAAAGATTGTTGTTATTAACAAGTCTGATACATTCACATTCGATAGATTTATCGATCGCATCCAGAACCGCAACATCCTTGAACTAAAGATCGCAGAAAACTTTAACGAGTTTATCGGATCAGCTGTTGACGATCAAAGCGTTTCAGTGGATGATACTCCTACCCTTCTCAACAGCTATATCGATGCTGTTGATACCGATCTAGATAAGGATCGGATTAAGGTTGAGATGAGTGGATTGATGATAGAGGCACAAACCCTAGAGATAGCATGATAACATTTAAATCTTTACGCTGGAAGAACTTTCTTTCTACTGGCAATCAATGGTTAGAAGTAGATCTTACCAAGCATAGCACTACGCTTGTTGTAGGGCATAATGGCGCCGGCAAATCTACTATGTTGGATGCTCTGAGCTTTGCATTGTTTGGTAGAGCTCACCGTAACATAAGTAAGGCTCAGCTAGTTAACAGTATTAACAACAAAGGTACTGTAGTTCAAGTATCATTCGATGTTCACGGTAAAGAGTATCTAATTCGAAGAACTATTAAACCCAACTCTTTTGAAATATGGCAAAATGGCACGATGATTAATCAATCGTCGCATGCTAAAGAGTACCAGAAGATCCTCGAGCAAAACATCTTGAAGCTCAATCATAAAAGCTTCCATCAGATAGTGGTGCTAGGCTCCTCCTCCTTCATTCCTTTCATGCAGCTAAGCTCTACGAATCGAAGAGATGTTATCGAGGATCTTCTGGACATTAATGTATTCTCTAAGATGAATGGAATCTTGAAAGAGAAGACATCATTATTGAAGGACAACATTAAAAATGTTATACATCAGCATGACCTCACAACAACTAAAGTTGACGCTCAGAAAAAATACATTAAAGACGTCAAAGCAATCAACAAAGAGCAAAGGGAAGAGAAACTCAAACTCATCTCAGATTTCCAAGATGAAATCAAAACTCTACAAGGAAAGAACACAGAGCTTAGTGATTCCATTCAATCTCAACTACCTAATTCAGATGCGGAAAGAAAACAACACGAAGCTAAGATCAAAGAGCTTGAAGCGTACAAAACAAAATTCAACACTGAGGTCAAGAAGATCGTTAAAGACGTCCAATTCTTTGAGAAGAACGATATCTGCCCGACCTGTGATCAAACCATCACTGAGGACACAAAAGAGGCCCACGTGCTGGAAGGAAAAAGCAGAGCGAAGGAACTCCAGGCGGGAATTACTAAAGCGGATGAAGGACTACGTACCGCTCAACAAGCACTTCTAGCAGCAACCACTATCATAGAGAAGTGTAGAGAGTATCAAAATGAGATCGCTGTTAACAATCGATCGATCGCACAATTTCAATCATCTATTGATAGAACTCATAACGAGATTAACAAACTAAATAATAATGTTGATGTGGATGCAGCGCAGGCTGATCTGGATCAGCTTATAGAGACGGGTGACTCGCTAGTCGAGCAGAAACTAGTATTGAACGAGCAGTTCAACTACAATCTGGTGATGAGCCAGATGCTAAAAGATACAGGAATTAAAACAAAGATTGTAAAACAATATCTTCCTGTTATAAATAAATTAGTCAATCAGTACTTGCAAGTGTTAGACTTCTTTGTGTCGTTTAATCTTGACGAGGCTTTTCAAGAAACAATCAGATCTCGTTTCCGCGATAACTTCACATATGATTCTTTTTCTGAAGGTGAGAAGCAACGTATTGACCTAGCGCTTCTGTTCACATGGCGGCAGATTGCTAAGATGAAAAACTCAGTTGCAACCAATCTACTAATCCTCGACGAGACATTTGATTCGTCTTTGGATCATGAAGGTGTTGACAATTTGATGAAAATCATCTATACTCTTGGGAACGATACAAATGTATTTGTTATATCCCACAAAGGTGAAGTTCTTGATGGTAAGTTTGCCAACAAGCTCGAAATATATAAGGAGAAAAACTTCTCCAAGATTAAAGGAAACTGATAATGGAACTGTCCAATTTTACTATGCAAGTGTTGAAGAACTTTGCGACAGTCAATAGTAATGTAGTTATCCAACCAGGTAACTCTATCATGACTATGGCTGAACCGAAGAACATACTTGGACAAGCCACGGTTCCCGAAACATTCACACAGCAGTTTGGTATCTACGATCTGCAAGAATTCTTGAATGTGTTGGGACTTGTGGATAGTCCTCGGGTTAGGTTTGAGCCTAACCATCTATTGATTGGTGACAGCACAGGTCGTGCTGAGATTAAGTACTTCTTCTCTGATCCAGAGATGTTGACTAGCCCATCCAAACCAATCGCGATGCCTGAGCCAGATGTAACATTCTCTTTGGATCATGGTACTCTGAATAACCTTAAACGCGCTGCAAGTGCATTGGGTCATTCACAAATGTCAATTAGACATGTTGATGGTCTGATTCGTCTCTCTATCATAGAGACAGATAACTCTACATCAAATACATATGCTATTGACGTTGATGGAGAAAGCAAGCTAACTGATTGCAACTTCATTATTGATATCGCTAACCTTAAACTTATTCCTAGCGATTACAAAGTCGAGATCTCAACTAAACTGATCTCGCAGTTTACCAGTATGGATGATACTATGGATCTCAAGTACTGGATTGCCCTAGAAAAAACATCAACTTTCGAATCATAAATGGAGCAGAAGCAAATGGCGAAAGCAGAAACAACCACCCCAACAACTCCCGATCACTCTCAGATCTACAATCTATCTAACCGCGTAGCTCGAAGCACAGTGGCTGTGGTTGATGCATTGACTTCTCGTGGTGCATTCAAAGGTGAAGAGCTAACTACTATTGGCCAACTCCGCGATCAATCTCTACAGATCATCCAGCTAGCTGAATCATATCAACAAGAACAGGCCGCAGAATCATAATTGACATTCTAACCATAATGTGATACAATGCTTTTTTATATAATGAGGTTAATATGTCTAAAGACTTTCTGTGGGTTGAGAAGTATCGTCCTCAAACTATTGAGGATACGATCCTTCCTAAACAACTAAAACAAACACTCCAAGCTATTGTAGACACCGGCGAGATTCCTAATATGTTGTTCTCTGGTACTGCTGGTTTGGGTAAAACTACTGTTGCCAAGGCTATGTGTAAACAATTAGACCTTGACTATATTGTGGTCAATGGATCTGAAGAAGGCAACATTGATACACTACGAGGTAAGATCAAACAGTTTGCCTCTAGTGTGTCCTTGCAAGGTGGGTATAAGGTAGTAATTCTGGATGAGGCTGATTACCTTAATCCTCAATCAACCCAACCTGCCTTGCGGGGATTTATTGAAGAGTTTAGCAATAACTGTCGCTTTATTCTTACATGTAACTTTAAGAACCGTATCATCGAGCCGTTACACTCTCGATGTGGTGTATATGAGTTTAATACATCTAAGAAAGACATGGCTGAGCTTGCTGCTCAATTCTTCAAGCGATTCACCGATATCCTAGATCAAGAGAGTGTTCCTTATGAGAATAAGGTAATCGCTGACTTGATTATGAAGCATGCTCCTGATTGGCGTAGAGTTCTTAATGAAGGACAGCGACGATCTATTGGAGGCTTTGATAGTGGTGGTGCTGACATTGGCAGTGTTGATAGTAGCATTGCTGAGCTAGTACAACATCTAAAGGGTAAGCAGTTTAAGAAGATGCGTGCGTGGGTAGTTAACCATATGGACGTTGATACTGTTGCTATCTTTAGAGGTCTCTACGATAATATGTTCCAGTATGTTGCTGACAATAGTGTTCCTCAGCTGGTTCTTATTCTAGCAGACTACCAATATAAGGATGCATTTGTTGCTGATCATGAGCTTAATACTGTCGCTTGTATGACAGAGATTATGATGCAGGTTAACTTCAAATGAGCCCATTCGATTACCTCAACAGCATAAATGATCATAAGCGAAATCTTATGATTGATGATATGACCGAGAAGTCATATAATGGTTTTATGATCAATAGATCATTAAGCTACTTTCAAGATACTGTATCCTTTGCTAATGTGATGAACCGTTATCATCACATTGATAATAAACTCCAATATCACTTTCTTATAAATATTATTCGAAAACGTAAAAGATTTTCGAAATGGATTAAACCTCAGCAGGTCAGTGATATTGAAGTGATTAAGCAATACTATGGTTATAGCAACGAAAAAGCCAAACAAGTATTATCTCTTCTATCACCTGAACAAATAAAAATTATAAGACAGAAGGTGAGCAAAGGTGGAAGAAAATAATATAGTAGAGTGGCAACCCACAGATATGTTGGAAATTGTTCTGAATGAGCCTGATGATTTCTTGAAGGTTCGTGAGACACTTACACGTATTGGCGTTGCGTCCCGCAAAGATAAAAAACTATTTCAATCATGTCATATTCTACATAAGCAGGGCAGATACTTTATCGTCCACTTTAAAGAACTGTTTATGTTGGATGGGAAGAAAGCTAATCTCGAAGAGAACGATATCGCACGAAGAAACACAATTGCTACACTACTGAGCGATTGGGGTCTTGTTGAGATTGAAGGTGTAAATGAATTGAGTTGTGCACCTCTTCGTCAGATTAAGATCATCCCATTCAAGGAGAAGGTTCAGTGGGAACTTTGTCCAAAATATAATATTGGAAATAAATAAATTCTACCTGTTGACATTTGCGTTCAAAGGTATTATATATACTATAGTGATGCGGAATAATCCGGTCACGCTATAATCTTGCTTGTTCAAAAGGAGATAACAATGACAGGCTTACAAACACTATTCCCGCGGTCATCTTTTGTTGGTTTCGATCATCTATTCAATGAACTCGAGTTCACTGCTAAACATGCTCAAGACCATTATCCCCCACATAATATTATTCGTACATCTGAATCAGACTATCTGATTGAGCTGGCTATTGCGGGGTTCACAAAGGATGAACTATCTGTTGAAGTTAAGGATCGTACCTTGACAGTAACAGGGGAGCATGTCTCAAGGGGTCGTGAGTTTATTCACCGTGGTATTTCCACAAAGAAGTTTAAACGAACATTCCGGCTGTCTGAGCACGTAAAAGTGCACGGAGCAGATATTCGAGATGGTATACTTGCAATCGAACTGAAGTATATTATCCCTGAAGAAATGCGTCCTCGTAAAATCAATATTGGTCAAAACGAGGAATTAACAAATGACTACAATAGTCAACTACTTACCGAAAATGATGGTAATCACTCAGGTCGCACAACTCTTTAAAGCTGTTGTGGATATCTTTAAAGGTCTTTACACTTCATATCGTAAAGAACAAGACATCCGGAATACAATTCGCGAATTGAATAATCTTACTAACGCTGAATTGCGCGACATTGGTATTAGCCGTGGTGATATCTACACCATTGCAAGTACAGATGTTTCCGACTACCACGATAAAATTCGTGGGAGAGTTTAAGATGACAACTATCGCTTATAACTTGATAGCCAGCCCATTTGCTGGTTTAGGAAAAAAGATTATGAATCAGCTTGAGGTAATTGGATATGCTAGAGCAGCTGCTGAACTAGCACGTCAAGGTTTGTATGAAGAATCAAAGTATTGTATGCTTCAGATTAAGAACCTAAGAAACTAAACGGCACTGAGGGGCGGAATCACCCGCCCCTCTGATCACACACATCACAGAAAGAAAATAATATGAATAAGAATCCATTCGAAATCCGTGCAGACATTCTTGCTATGGCAAAAGACTACATGGATAAACAAGTAGAATTGAATACCGCTCTCTTTACGCAAATGATGGAAGCTGGTAAAAAAACTATCGACGAATGTCCAACAATGTATACAATGGAAGAACTTCAAGAGAAGGCCAAGGAAATGTATTCCTTTGTGTCTGACAAGAAATAAAAGATTGGGGGGCTGTTGCCCCCCTTTCCTTTTTATAGTATAATATAAGCTAAATATGTAAGTTCGGAGGTAATATGAACTTTTACACTAGCGTCAATCGATACGGTAATAACATCCTCTATAGAGGATTTGAAGATGGCAAACGTATCGATAAGAAGATTCCCTATATGCCAACTCTGTTTATTCCCACCAACAAAGAGTCTGGATGGAATACACTACAGAACAATCCTGTCCAACCGGTTACATTTGATACGATGCGCGATGCGCGTGACTTCATTAAGAAGTATGAAGGTGTGGACAACTTTCCTATCTATGGTACTACCAATTACGTTAACCAGTTTCTGACTGATCGCTTCCCTGGTGAGATCAAGTTCGATCGAGATAAAGTCAATGTGACTTCTATTGATATTGAGGTTCACTCAGAAGATGGTTTTCCCTTTGTTGCAGATGCTGCTCATCCAGTGACAGCTATTACCATGAAGAGTAACCAATCAGATACATACTATGTGTGGGGGCTGAAAGACTATGATCCAGACAAGTGTCCCATTGAGGGAGTTAACGCAATCCATTACAAGAAGTGCAAAGACGAAATCTCTTTGCTACTCGATTGGTTGGGTTGGTGGCACGATTCTAGGTATTGTCCCGATGTGGTTACGGGTTGGAATACTCGTCTATTTGACTTTCCATATCTTATTAATCGTGTAAAGAATATCATTGGTGGAGACGTCTATAAGAAGTTCTCTCCATGGGGTGTAGTAGATCAACGCGACATCGTCATTGCTGGTCGTACTAATATTGCCTATGAGATGATGGGCATTCAACAGCTAGACTACTATGATCTATTCCGTAAGTTTGGATATGCATATGGTACATTGGAATCATACAAGCTAGACCATGTTGCATACATTGTTCTCGGTGATAACAAACTATCGTTTGATGAAGTAGGCAACCTACAGAATCTCTATAAGCAAGACCATCAGTTGTATATCGACTATAACATCAAGGATGTACAGTTGATCGATCGATTAGAAGAGAAGATGGGTCTTATCACTCTTGCCATGACTATGGCATATCGTGGTGGTGTTAACTACTCCGAGACATTCGGTACTACATCGATCTGGGATTCTATTCTATATCGTCTGATGTATAAGGATCAGACTGTTGTTCCTCCTAAGGTAGCAAAGATAAAAGAGAAGTATCCTGGTGCTTACGTAAAAGATCCTATGACAGGCAAGCATGATTGGGTTGTGTCATTTGACCTCAACTCTCTATATCCTAACATCATTGTTCAGTATAACATGTCACCTGAGACTATCGTTGATGGAGCAATTCCTGGTATCAACGTCGAAGCTATCTTAAACGACCAAGACTTCATCTTAGAAGACGATTATGCTGTTGCTGCATCTGGGTTGCAGTTCCGTAAAGATCAGCAGGGTGTGATTCCTAAGATCATTAAGCAGTACTATGATGAGCGTAGAGCTATTAAGAATCGCATGCTAGAAGCTCAGCAAGAGTATGAGTCTGGTAAGACTAAGAAGCTAGAGAATGAGATCAACACATTAGAGAATCAACAGATGTCTATCAAGATTCTTATGAACTCTTTGTATGGTGCTCTAGGTAATAACTACTTTAGATACTTTGATCGTCGTATGGCTGAGGCTATTACTACATCTGGTCAGCTATCTATTCTGTGGGCTCAAGAAGCTATTAACAAAGAGATGAACAAGCTACTTGAAACGACTGATGTAGATTACATCATAGCTATCGATACAGACTCATTGTATGTTCGTATGAAGCCTCTTGTCGATAAGTTTAATCCAAACTCTCCTGTCGACTTTCTTAATAAGATATGCTCAGAGCACTTTGAGGATATTCTTGCATCCGCTTATGATAAGCTGTTTAGAAAGATGAATGCATATGAGAATCGTATGGAGATGGCTCGAGAAGTAATTGCTGATAAGGCTGTGTGGATTGCCAAGAAGCGCTACTTCATGCAAGTGCATGATAACGAAGGTGTACGTTATGCTCAACCCAAGCTGAAGGTTATGGGAGTTGAGGCTGTCAAGTCGTCTACTCCTCAAGTATGTCGTGATCGATTCAAAGAGATCTTCAATGTTATTCTAAACGAAGGAGAGGATGCTACTCAGAAGTTTGTTGCTAACTTCCGTAAGGAATTCTCTGCGCTTGACCCTGAGCAGGTATCATTCCCTCGTGGTATATCCGATCTCGACAAATGGTCAGATCGTCGGGATATCTATAAGAAGGCATGTCCTATACATGTCCGAGGTGCGTTGCTGTATAACTATCATGTAGCAAAGAAAGGTATTGACAATCGATATGAGGCTGTCAAGAACGGCGAGAAGATTAAGTTCTGTTATCTAAAGACACCCAATCCTATCAAAGAAAACATTATCTCTTACTCGTTGAACTTACCTAAGGAGCTTGACTTACATCGGTTTATCGACTATAATAAGATGTATGAAAAATCTTTTGTTGAGCCAATTCGCAACATCTTAGATGAGATAGGTTGGGATGTTGAGCCAAGAGCTACGTTGGAGGACTTCTTTGTATAGTCTAACAGTATTTAAATCACCACGTTGGTGGGAAGAACAACAACGTTTTGTATATGATAATAAGACCCATCGTAGAATGGACTTTGAGTCTTGGGAGCGATTTGTTAAGTTCCTAAGCAAACTAAGTGAAAGGAAACTAAATGGTAAGCAAGACGCTGAACTTATTACGCCAGCTATATTTAAACCTAATACTACTAGAAAGAACGACAATGTCATTGCTTGGGCTGGTTGGGCTGCTGTTGATGTTGATGATATTGAGATTGATGGAGATGTAGAAGATGAGCTTCGTAAGCGCTTTGGTCATTGGACCTACGTTTGTTACAGTACTGCTAGCAGTACTACTACTCTACCAAAGTTTCGGTTGGTATTCCAACTTAACGGTTCAGTTACAAAAGATCGAATTAAACACTTTTGGTACGCCCTCAACTCAGAGCTTGAAGACATCGGAGATAAGCAAACTAAAGACTTTGCGCGTATGTATTATATTCCTGCTAGTTATTTTGATGCTAATAATTTTTTCTTCGTTAATAGCGCTGAGCCTATGGATGTCGATTATGTTCTAGCTCGTTGGCCATACGATGACAAACGTGATGCTAAGAGTTTTATGGATAGACTTCCTCCTGCGTGGAGAGAGCAGATTGTAGAGTATCGTAAAGGCAAACTAGATAACACATCGTATGTTTGGACTGGATACAACGATTGTCCATTCTGGCCGAAGAAACTAGCAATGGAATACATAACTATCTCATCCACTGGTTGGTACAGACAAATGTATCGTATTATGATAGCAACAGCTGGCAAGGCTGTTGAGAAGGGATATCCAATCACTGCATCTCAGATAGTTGAATTGTGTAAGCAGTTTGATAGAGAGACAGGCAACTGGTATGAGAATAGACCTATGGAAGTAGAAGCTAACAACGCATTAGAGTATGCATACAAGCATGGAGTTATACAATGAACAATGAACAACTGACTGCTAAAATGTTAATGCTAGCCGCGCCAATTGATGAAGCGATTATGCTATGTGATGATCGTAATGAAATCTTAATGTTGGCTTCAATGATGCAAGTTAAATTGAAAGACATCTATGATGCTCAGCTAGGCATTGAGGGTCGGCGTGAGATGTTTATAACAGCGAGTCAATCACAATGAGAATCATTGCAGGACCATGTCAACACGAAACACTGGCTCAGAGCGCTGAGATTGCTAAAGAGTGTCAACGTGTGTGCGACAAGTATGATATCGATTATTACTTTAAAGCAAGTTTTGATAAAGCCAACCGCACATCCATGAGCGGTCAACGTGGTGTGGGAATATCCGCTGGACTTCCTGATCTACAGGCTTTAAAAGAAACTCTTGGGGTTAAGATCTTTACGGATGTTCACACAGAAGGACATGTCAGTAGATGTCGCTCCTTTGTAGACGTACTACAAATTCCTGCGTTCTTGTCTAGACAGACAGATTTGATCAGAGCTGCTTGTGCTACAGAATGTATTGTCAACATTAAGAAAGGGCAGTTCTTAGCACCATGGGATGTTGATGGTATCCTCAGTAAGACGCAAGGCGCTAAAGAAGTCTGGATTACTGAAAGAGGGACGAGTTTTGGCTATAATACTTTGGTCGTTGATTATACTGGGATTCAGTATATGCTTGACAATTACGATGTACCTATTGTTTTTGATGTTACCCACGCTGTTCAAAAGCCAGGAGGCAATGGGAAATCTAGTGGCGGTAATCGTGATTACGTTCCAGGTCTTGCTCGCGCTGCCTCTGCTATGGGTGTTAGTAACTTCTTCTTAGAAGTGCATCCTGATCCAGATAATGCTCCAAGCGATGGGCCAAATATGATACGCTTAGAAGATTTTGAAAAAGTTGTTGAAGATATTGTACGGTATCAATATACAATACAGGAATTAACAACTAAGATGGATTGCTAATGGACACAAAGTACATTTGCGTAAAGTAGACTTTAACGGTGTTGAAATTAATACACCATATGATATGGAGAAGTGGAATGCAACTACACGACCTTGAACAACCTATAATGGATTGTTGGCACGTTTGTAATGACCTTGAGACAGTGTTCAAGCAGATAGGTGACGGTGAACGTGAGCCTACACACGATGAAATGATGAACGCCTTGATAGGTATGCAACAGCTATATGAGTGGAAGTTTGAGCAACTATTCTTTATGTATGAGCAGGTAATAAAATCACAACATACTACACGGACAGTGATGTAGACACACATACACGAGTATTATACATAACACAGTTAAATTAGGATGGTGGGGATAAGGATTAAGTATGGGTATTTTTGGAAAAGTTTGGGGACAAACAGAGCTGCTTGAGGCCAATGGTGCTTTAGAGTTCCATCGGATTGAAATGAATAAAGGTGGAGTATGCTCAAAACATCTACATGAGTTTAAGTGGAATGGCTTTTATGTTGAATCCGGCCGTATGCTTATTCGTGTATGGCAGAAAGACTACGACTTGGTGGATGAAACTATTCTTGAGCCTGGAATGTATACTAAAGTTAAGCCTGGTGTGTATCACCAATTTGAGTGTCTAGAAGATGGCGTTGCCTTTGAATTATATTGGGCAGAATTTTCGCATAATGACATTGTCCGTGAAACTGTAGGTCATACAAAATGAAAAAAGTATCTATTATAAATCGTAACAATGGCATGGTTACTGAAATGACATTCGACGATAGCAAACAACTGAATCGATGGTTAGAGCTAAACGAAGGTTGGGAAAATTTAGGCGAGCAAGAAGCTGAACTTCCAACAAGGCATGTAAGAATGCAAACTCAAGGACGTGAAAAGTGGGGATCGTGATTTGGGGGGAAACAACTATGAAATATTGTTGGCCATTGATGAAATTGGTGGTATAGTACATCATGTTAAAGATTGGAAAGATACATGGAAGATTCTAAAGCAACTGTAGGAATCACGTTTAGTACGTTTGATCTACTACATGCTGGCCATATTATGATGTTGCGTGAAGCTAAGTCTCAATGCGATCATTTGATATGTGGGATTCAAGTTGACCCATCTGTTGATAGAAAAGAAAAGAACAAACCAGTCCAGACTTTGGTAGAAAGATACATACAGCTATCAGCAGTAAAATATGTTGATGAAATCATACCATATCAGACTGAAACAGACCTTGAAGATATCTTGAATACATTTCACATTGATGTACGGATCATCGGTGAAGAATATAAACATGGTACATTTACTGGTAGAGCTACATGCGCAGCACGAGGTATTGAGATATATTTTAACAAACGAGATCATAGGTTTTCTACCAGCGATCTGAGAGCGAGAGTAAGTAATGCCTAACATTTTAATTATTGGCCATGGGTTTGTCGGCCAGGCAGTTGACTATGCATTTAGCAACATACCCAGGTACATTGTGGATCCAAAATATGATACAGAAATTCCTGACGATACTTTACTACAGTATGATATTGTATTTGTGTGTGTACCTACCCCTATGGGGAGTGACGGCGGTATTGATACATCTATCCTTGATAGCGTTCTTCAACGAGTAAAGGATCACCCCTTAGTAGTTGTAAAGTCTACAGTAACTCCTGACATTATCGAGCAATATAATGTTGTATACAATCCGGAGTTCTTAACAGAGAAAGCTGCTAATGAACAGTTTGTGTCCGCAAAGTTTCACATCCTTGGCGGTTACCCATTAGATACAATTACAGTGGAACAGTTCTATCGTCACAACAGTCTTTGTGATGAAGCAGAGTTCTACCACATGACAGCAGCAGAGGCAAGCTATGTAAAGTATACAATCAATAGCTTCCTTGCACTAAAAGTAACATTCTTTAATCAGCTGTACGATACAATATCAGCAACAGACTCAAACTTTATGACAGTAATAAAAGCAGTTGCTGCTGATAGTCGTATTGGATCATCTCATACAAAAGTTCCAGGGTTTGATGGCAAGCAAGGATTTGGAGGAGCATGCTTTCCAAAGGATCTTTCTGCGTTTACAAAGCACAGCGATAAGTTGACATTACTGGAGAAATGTATTATGATTAACAATGATTACAGATCACAATATGAACTAGACAATCGGGAGATTGAACAACATGTCAATTATGGACAAACTAAAGAAGAACTCCAAGATCAAATCGACGGATATCCTGTCTGATTCAAAGTTCTTTAACGAAAAAGATTTTACACCTACAGACGTGCCGATGATCAATGTCGCACTGTCTGGATCAGTAGATGGAGGTCTAGCAGCTGGGTTAACAGTGCTAGCTGGGCCATCTAAGCACTTCAAGACTTCCTTTGCACTACTGATGGCAGGTGCCTACCTAAAGGCGCATCCAGACGCCGTAATGCTGTTCTATGACAGTGAATTTGGTAGTCCACAGAGCTACTTCGAACAGTTTGGCATTGATACAGACCGTGTGTTGCATACACCGATTACCAATGTTGAAGAACTAAAGTTCGATATGATTGGTCAGCTTGAAGAGCTAGACCGCGATGATGATGTCATTATTGTTATTGACTCTATTGGTAACATGGCATCGAAGAAAGAACTAGAAGATGCACAGAATGAAAAGTCTGTTGCAGATATGTCTCGAGCAAAGGCTCTCAAAGGGTTGTTTCGTATGACAACTCCATATCTGACAATGAAGAATATTCCTTTGTTAGCTATCAACCACACCTACAAAGAGATTGGTCTATTCCCTAAAGACGTTGTGGGTGGTGGTACCGGTATCTATTATAGTGCAGATAATATCTGGATCTTGGGTCGTCAGCAAGACAAGAAAGGTACTGAGATCCAAGGGTATCATTTTGTAATCAATGTGGAGAAATCTCGTTATGTTAAAGAAAAGTCTAAGATTCCTATTACAGTGTCTTGGGATGGGGGTGTCCGCAAGTATTCTGGCTTGCTCGATTGCGCTCTCGCTGGCGGCTATGTTACTAAGCCTGCTAACGGCTGGTATGCTGTGGTTAATAAAGCTACTGGAGAAGTTGGACCTAAAGTACGGTTCGATGCCACTAATGATCAAGCCTTCTGGGATCCAGTCTTTGCTGACACAGATTTTAAAGAGTTCTTAAAGAAGCAATATCAGATTGGATTCCAGTCTCTAGTGTCCATGGATGAAATTGTGGAGAGCATTGATGGTTAGTATTCCTAATATGTTTGAAGAGAATGTGCAGTATGAGTTGACACCTGGTAGTGATGATCATTGGCATATTAGAATTAAGGAAGGTGAGTTTATCGAATCTGTAATTAGCTTTGGTAAGATTACAATGGAGGATGACTCACCGATCCTAAACTTTGACTTGACTTTAGAGTATAGTCCAGACGAAGATCTAACAACTAATAATATTGATCTTCAAAAGTATGCAGGTAAAATCTTAGAAAGTATTATTGTTAACAACCTTAATGAGCAAGATAAAAAATGAAAATTCTAGTTATGGGCCTACCTGGGTCTGGTAAGACGTGGTTAGCTGAGCAACTTCAAACAAGATTGAATTGCGCTTGGTACAATGCGGATAAGATTCGTGAGATGGCAAATGATTGGGAGTTCTCTGAGGCGGCTAGACTCAAACAAGCATATCGAATGAAAGTACTTGCTGACTTGGAAAAGAGTTACAATCGTACTGTGATATGTGACTTTGTCTGTCCGCTGGCGACAACAAGATCTGTATTTAATGCTGATGTTACTATTTGGATGGATACTATTGTTGCAGGAAGGTTTAAAGATACAAATAAAATCTTTGAAGAACCAATTCACAAAACATACGTTGTTGATAAGTTTATGACTAATGATGAAGTCGATTCATTTGTTATTAACATGCGTAAGGATTTTCCAAATGTTTAACAGTCAATTACCCACAGTGCAGATGTTGGGACGATGGCAACCGTGGCATGATGGCCACACTGAATTGTTTAGACGTTGTCATGCAATAACAGGTCAAGTGTGTATTCAGATTAGAGATGTAGCAGGTATTGTTAACTATGACGCAGGCGGTGGACGTACTGCAGTACAAGATGACAATCCATTTCAAATGGATAAAGTGAAGTTAAATATTGTTGCTGGACTTAAAGAAGCAGGGTTTACTTTAGGCGAAGAATATGTTATAATAGTGGTTCCCAACATTGTTGATATTAGCTACGGTCGTGGTGTAGGATATACATTTACAGAGCACGACTTAGGCAAAGAAATACACGACATATCTGCCACCAAGATTAGAGCGGAGATGCGTAGAGAAGGAAAACTATGAGCAACATTGAACAAGTAATCTTACGCAACATACTGACCAATGAGCAGTTTATGCGTAAGGTACTTCCTTTTATTAAACCAGAATACTTTGAGGGTGTGTACAACCAGCTTTTTAAGGAAGCTGGTAAGTTTGTTGGCAAGTACAATAAGCTACCTAACCTTGATGCCTTTAGGATTGAAATTGATCAATCTGATAAGTTTAATGACGATCAGTATACTGCTGCAATGGAGTTGTTGCCAAAGATCTTTGCACCAGAAGAAGCTGATGAGAAGTGGCTACACGACACTACGGAGAAGTGGTGTCAAGATAGAGCTATCCACAATGCAATTATGGAATCGATTAGTATTATAGATGGTAAGCATAAGAGTCTTACTAAGAATGCTTTGCCAGATCTGTTGACCAAAGCGTTGGCTGTTACATTTGATCCGTCTGTCGGTCATGACTATATCGAGGATGTGGAACAACGATATGACTTCTATCATATGGATGAAGAACGTATCTCTTTTGATCTAGATTACTTTAATAGGATTACCAAAGGTGGTTTACCTAATAAGACTCTCAACATCTGCCTGGCTGGTACTGGTGTTGGTAAGTCATTGTTTATGTGTCATGTTGCAGGTAATGTTCTTGCTCAGGGTAGAAACGTCCTATATATTACCATGGAAATGGCAGAAGAGCGTATTGCTGAACGTATAGATGCTAACCTGCTCAATATACCACTAGATCAGTTGCAGCACATATCTAAACCTATGCTGACGTCAAAAGTAGAAGATATTGCTACTGGCAGCAATGGTAAGTTGATCATTAAAGAATATCCAACTGGAGCTGCCCATGCGGGTCACTTTAGAGCTCTACTTAATGAACTTAAACTAAAGAAGAACTTTGTCCCAGAGATGATCTTTATTGACTATCTGAATATCTGTTCTTCGTCTCGTATGAAAGGCATGGGAGGGTCAATCAATTCCTACACATACATTAAAGCAATTGCTGAAGAGCTTCGTGGCCTTGCGGTCGAGTTTGACGTACCGGTCGTATCTGCAACGCAGACGACTCGTAGTGGTTATACTAGCTCGGATCCTGGGCTTGAAGACACGTCCGAATCTTTTGGACTACCCGCAACGGCAGATCTAATGTTTGCTCTGGTATCATCAGAAGAACTAGAATCGCTCGGACAGGTTATGGTCAAGCAATTGAAGAATCGATATAATGATCCCAACTTTAAGAAAAGATTCGTGTTAGGCATTGACCGCTCGCGGATGAGGTTGTATGATGTAGATAACCCCGAGGAAGGAGTTGTGGATGATTCACCTGCATTCGATAAGTCAAAGACTGCAGAAAGATTTAATGACTTTAAGATGGAATAGAACATGGTAGCGCATCCAGATAATCATAGAAAGCTGTGGCTAGAGAAACTAGTCAAAGACAATAACTTTACTAGAGGAGCGGAACTAGGGGTGCATGAAGGTGTTACTTACAGACATCTGTTAGAGACATGTCCAACCCTAACCCTCTATGGTGTTGATCTGTGGACTCATAAACCTATCTTTATCAATTGGTATAAACAGTTGGTTGAAGATTGTAAGACTAATAGCAACTCTATTATCTTACGAGAATCTACATTTACAGCTCATAGACACATTGATGATGTATCGTTAGACTTTGTGTTTATCGATGCTGATCATAAATACGAATCCGTAAAGAAAGACATTATTAACTGGCTACCTAAGGTCCGATCTGGAGGATATATGTGTGGTCATGACATTAATCAACCGTGGGTTAAACAAGCTATAACAGAAACAATCGTAACGTACGAAACCGGACCAGATCTTATCTGGTACAAACAAGTGTGAGGTACTATGAAGGGTATAACTAACAGTAAAAAGACTTCTATTGGCAAACGAAATATCAAGATGTCTTCTATGAACAAATCGAAAAAACGTAGCTATAAGAAGAATCGAGGTCAGGGTTAATGCATGCTAAACTCATTTCCTATAGTCAACCCAGCTTTCGAATCCACGCTGGCGAACTTGCACCGACGGGGCTCGACAATATCCAAGACCTCATCGCTTACGCAGCGCGTGTCTCCAATCCAGCAAACCAAGCTAACACGAAGACAACACCAAAGCTACTTGAGTATCTCATTAAACACAAGCACTGGTCCCCATTTGAAATGGCATCAGCCTGCATTGAAATCGAAACAACCAGAGATATTGCACGGCAGCTCCTCCGCCACCGATCATTCTCATTCCAAGAGTTTTCTCAGCGGTATGCTGACGTCCGCGATCTTAATAATGATTTTGTAATTCGGGAATGCCGTCTACAAGATATGAAAAATCGTCAGAACTCTATTGAGACAGATGATGAACATCTTCAAAGAGCGTGGCATGCCCATCAGCAAATAGTAATCGAAGCAGCTAAGAATGCTTATGATTGGGCTATTGAAGCAGGTATTGCTAAAGAACAAGCTCGAGCTGTTCTACCAGAAGGCAATACCGTTTCTAGATTGTATGTGAATGGTACTATTAGATCATGGATTCATTATATCGAACTTCGTTCAGCTAACGGTACACAGAAGGAACATATGGATATTGCGATAGCAGTAGCAGATGCTATATCTAACATCTATCCCCCTGTTGCCAATTTCATAAAGGAGTAGTATAATGTCCACAGAAAGTCGTCAAAGGAAGATTTCAACATACTGGTCAGACTTTGGAAAGGGATACGCTGAAGTTTGGATGGACTTCAAAGAAGAAGTTGCCTTTATTAAGTATTTTGACGATAATGATGTTAAGTTCTTTGAAGAAGATTTTCCTAACAAGTCTATTAGTTATGTTGAAGATGCTGCAGAGAACTGGGCTTTAGGAATTAAGAAACTGGAAGGAAACATTCAAAGTGCCTTATTGTAGTACAAAAACATATGGCCATAATATTGGCCTCAGCGCTTGTTTTAGACAACCAAACGCTCATTCACATTGCAAGTTCTTGCATGGATATTCACTAGCATTCAAGTTTACATTCCAAGCTGCTGAGCTGGATGAACGCAATTGGGTAGTAGACTTTGGTGGGTTGAAACCTCTGAAAGCCTGGCTTGAAGATACATTCGATCATAAGGTAGTATTGGATAGCACAGATCCTCATCTTCCTAAGTTTGAGTTTCTAGCAAGTAATGGACTAGCCGAGCTTACGATTCTAGATGGTGTGGGTGTAGAGATGTTTGCTAAGCATGCATACAACTTTGCAGATAAATTAGTAAGAGAAATGACAGATAATCGTTGTTGGGTTGTCTCTGTGGAATGTGCAGAGCATGGAGCCAATAGCGCCATCTATAATGCCACTAGTGGCATTGCATACAATGCTTAGGAGTTATTATGGTCAAAGCTATTCTCAATAAAAAGTTTCTAACTGTTCAAGCAGACTCAAGTGGAGAATTATTCCTTGAGTTTCCTGACGATTTGTTGGATACTATGAACTGGAAGCCAGGTGATACTATCATCTGGACCGAGCTTCCTAATGGTAATGGATACAATGTAGAAAAGGCGAAGACGCATGACGGATAGGAAATACACGTATAGTGAAATCTTCCATTCGATTCAAGGTGAGGGACACTACACTGGTGTCCCTACTGCCTGGATAAGATTCTTCTTGTGTAACTTACAATGTGATGGCTTCGGTCAGAAGTTTCCGACTAAGCCTGAGACATACGAGTTGCCTTATGCAGAGTTTGATGCATCTAAAGTAGAACGTGTTGAAGATCTTCCTGTGTGGGAGAAAGGGTGTGACTCGTCATATACTTGGTCTAAGAAGTATAAGCACTTGATGGGTCAAGCTACAGGACCTGAGTTGGCTCAGAAGCTCGTAGACATTATGAAGAATGAACACAACCCAGAAGGTTGGTTCCGTCATCCTTTGTCTGGTCATCACAATCATTTGTGTATTACTGGTGGTGAGCCTTTGATGAAACTATCTCAGATGGCTTTCCTTGACATCTACGATGCATTGACTATTATGCCTGGTGGACCTATTGCAGAGACGTCTTATAACGCTGCAGAGAACCTACCTTCGTCGATTACATGGGAGACTAATGGTACACAGCGTCTATCAGATGACTTTGTTAAGCTGGTTAAGTCACCTCTGTTTAAGCCAGAAGCATTCTTCTCTGTATCACCTAAGCTATGGACTGTAGCTGGCGAGAAACGTGAGAAAGCCATCAAGCCAGAGATTGTTAAATCGTACTACGATGTGTCTGATAAAGGTCAACTAAAGTTTGTTGTAGGACCTGAGCAAGATCAATGGGACGAGCTAGATGAAGTTGTAACATTGTTCCGTGATGCTGGTGTTAAGTATCCAATCTGGATCATGCCAACAGGTGCCAGACTCGAAGAGCAAGAAGAGACAGCAGGTGATGTAGCTAAGATGGCATTTGAGCGTGGCTATAACGTATCTGGTCGCATGCATGTGTATCTCTTTGGTAATGCGATTGGTACATAATGAAGTTTAAAAATAAAATCTATTTGGACTACAATGATGTAGAATCAATGAACATGAATCTTGTTCATGATGTATCTAAGTTTAAACCTGACGTTATTGTAGGTATTACAAGAGGAGGTCTTCTTCCAGCTCTCCACTTGTCGCATCACCTAGATCGACCACTGCAAACGATTATATGGCAGACGCGAGACGTCAATAAGTGTGAGCATAATAGTTACATTCAACAATTGATTGACACAGGATCTCGTGTTGTCTTTGTGGATGATATCAATGATACTGGGCGTACATTTAGTGAGATTAGTAAAGCATATCATGGAGCTCGATCCAATGTAATGTTTATCTCTCTAGTCCAGAAGCTCGAAACTACACATCCAGCAACTGCAGCGTTGACTTTGAGCGACGATCGTTGGATAGTATTTCCTTGGGAGAAAGATTAATATGGTAAAAGGAAAACAAATGAACATTTCTGATGTAATTAAGGACCGCATTGATGAAGCAGGAGCTCGCTATTGGGCTAATGACAACATCGCGGAGTTTATTAGTGAAGAAGAGAAATGGGAGCTTATTGATGAGCTCGAAGAGAAGTTTCGTGGTGTCCTTAGCTCTTTGATTATTGATCAGAATGAAGATCCTAACTCTATGGGTACAGCTCGTCGTCTGGCTAAGATGTATGTAAACGAGACTATGGCTGGTCGTTATGACCCTCAGCCATCTGTTACAGCATTCCCCAACGACGATATTGATACTCGTTATGGTGGTATGATTGTTGTACGTTCTGAGATTAAGTCTATGTGTTCACATCACCACCAGCCGGTATCAGGTGTAGCATATATTGGTCTGATTCCTAGTGTTAAAGTAATTGGTTTGTCTAAATACACTCGTATAGCTCAGCACTGTGCACGTCGTGGGACTCTGCAAGAAGAGCTTACGCAAGACATTGCTAATGAGATTGCAGCACATACAGGCGCAAAAGACTTGGCTGTATATATTCAAGGGACTCATGGATGTTGTGAGAACCGTGGTATCATGGCTCATAGCTCATTGACTCAAACGTGTGAGCTGCGTGGTCAGTTCTTTAATCCATCTGTCAAGAATGAATTCCTTGACTATATTAAAATGCAACAACAGTTCGCGGGGAATCGTGTATAATGAATCACATGAATGTAAGTTTTGTTAAGAGTGGCCTGCGCTTTGTTGCTGGTGCTGCTTTCATCTATGGTAGCCTACTATGGGGTGGTGTATTCATTATCCTAGCAGAAGTCCTAGGTGTGTTGGAAGAAGTTGTAGATAAACGGAAGGAAGATCAATGAAAGAACGCCTATTAGAATGCTTCGTATCACATGCAAAGGGTCATGTTGATAAACACTTAGCAAATGTAGAAGTGTTGCTTAACAATCCAGTTGGAGTTGGTAACAATGGTGATATCATTGAGGAGATTGAAAAAGAACTCGATGAAGTAGCTAAATATGATGATCTACTAGAGATGGTAAACAAGTATCTAAAATGATTACTTTAACTGAATCAGCAAAGCAATACATGCTGGAAGTTGGTGATCCAAATGTGTCCCTCGCTGTCAAAGGCGGGGGATGTGCTGGTTTTCAGTATGTGTGGGGCACTACTGATAAAGAACCTACCATAGACAACCTATGGCTTGATCCTATGGCTGAGATGTTTATCTTTGGATGCACAATTGATTATGTGAAAGAGTTGGGTGGGTCCTACCTTAAAGTAATCAACCCCAACGCAACCGCTAACTGTGGTTGTGGAGAAAGTTTTGGTGTTTAATTAATTAACTGTTGACTTCTATTCGACTGTATGGTATACCTATAGGTATATCAAAAATGGAGTAGTGACCTATGGCGAAGATAACTTTCGAAGACGTAAAATTTAACTACGAGTTGGCATATGGTGTATATGTCCAGGTGAAAGAAAACTGGAATAGCTTATCAAAGACTCAAAAGTCAAGAGCCCGCAGGCAAATAGAAGGTATGCTTACAGAAGCAGGATTCCGAGGCAATAAGACAGGCCTTGTTAGTAAAGCAGCTTTAGAAACTATTATCAATAAAAAGAAAGGGATCAAACCGGTAGGCGGTCAAAGAACTGCTGTCGAGCATCCCATCACTCATAAGAATGTTGCTGAGCACATTCTCTGTTTACCACACACATTATCCTTTCAGGATTATATTGATATGTGGTTCACCAATCTAGTAACAACCATCACAACAGCAGATGAGAATATGCGATTGAAGCATTTTCAAAAGGACTTCGTTTTTGGCGTTGACTGTTGGAAGGAAATGTATGAAACTGCGGGAGTAGAGTTAATTGAAATGCCGAAGCTGAATACTACCAAAGCAAAAAAACAGTATGGGATTTATTATATATAATGAAAAACGCTAAGATCAAAGAACAACAGCAGCTTGAATTCTATTCTGCAATCCAAACTATGGATCGCGATGAGTGTGAAGCGTATTGTAAAGCATTGATTGAAAATGCGCGCGCACCCAATTACACATTGATTAATCAGTTGTCTTACATGAAGAAAGATCGTATGATTCTTGCTATGAATAACTTTATTATGAAAGGCCAGGGTTATGGCGTATAAGTATGGAATCTATGAATGGTTAGATGGAAATGAGGTGGTCTATCAGGGATCAACGTCTAAATGGTATTTAGGTGGTCTTGAAGAGAATCATAGACAGTGGAAGGAGAAGGGATATAGTTCTACCTTGTTCCGAGAAGCTCTGATTACCATTGGTCAAGATTGGACCGTTCGTTGGGCTCAAGAACCTAAAGAATGCACTAAACAGCAAATTGAAATTGAAGAGGGTGCGTTGATTCGTTATACAAGACCAAAGTATAATATCGACATGAACCCCTATGAACATTCAGTAAAACGTAACCGATACGAGGCAATTCGCTAATGAAAAAAGTATTTAATCAAATATGGGTAACATTCAAAAAGGAGGGGATACATAAGTATCCTGCAGCATTAGATGATCCTAAACTTGCTACTGGTGGTTGGGATGATGTTAGCTTTCTGGGCTATCCTCATCGGCACATTTTCCATTTTCGGGTGGGTATTGAGGTTTTTCATGATGATCGTGACATTGAGTTTATTCAGTTTAAGCGTTGGCTTGAGCGTCTATATTCTGACGGAACACTCACACTTGACTACAGATCTTGTGAGATGGTTTCAGACGAGCTTGCAGAACTTATCAATGCTAAGTATCCTGGACGATCCATTGAAATAGAAGTATCAGAAGATGGTGAGAACGGTTCCGTTTCGCGATATGAAGATGTATAAATAAGACTGTATATACACTTAATCTTATGGGATCTTAAAGATGCAATCATTTCAAAACCACTCACTGCAGGAAGATGCAGTTAAGGCCGCTAAGGCTAAACTCAAGCCTATGAAGGGCAAAGAAGTATCTTTCACGCATCAGAGAACAGGCGAAAAAGTTACTGGTACTTATAAAGGCATGAAGTCAATGGGCGGTCGGTCTTATGCTCATGTCGAAACTGGTAAAGCAGCACATCGAGTTCCTCCTCATCACATTCATCAAGCCCAGTAGACTTTTAAACTGATTTGAAGTATAATATAGGCAGACGATTAATCTGCCTATACCTTAAACTATGGAGATATCATGACTGAATTTGCGCACATTACGCCAACCGCGTACTTAGACTTGTTTGCAGCAGGTCGACCTTTTCACTTAACATTAGCACACTTGATCGAGCAAGACGAGACGTATGCCAGTTGGTATGCTGATCGCGACTTGTCTCGTGGGCTTAGTCCTTATGTTAACATTATGGATAACTCTGCCTTCGAGATGTACAAGCAGGGTCGTGAAATGTATCCATCCGATAAGCTAATTGAAATGGGAACCAAAGTCGGAGCTGACTACATTGTGATGTCCGACTATCCAGGCCAACCCTCTCAAGTAACTATTGATAAAGCTATTGAGATGGCGCCAGAGCTACGAGAGGCTGGGTTTGGAACATTCTTTGTTCCTCAATCGGAAGAGGGAGACCTCGAAGATCTCATTCGTGCGTTCGAGTGGGCAGCTCAGTCCGAGCATGTAGATTATATTGGTGTCTCTATTCTAGCCGTCCCAATTGCGTATGGTGTTGAAAAAGACAATAAGCTACAACGATTCATGTCTCGTTGGAAGTTTATGCGTGAGCTCCACGAGCGTGGTATCCTAGATGCAATCAAAGGTAACAATAAGAAGATTCACTTCCTGGGTATGGTTGATGGTCCTAACGAATGTAGTCTAGTGGAAGAGTATCTGTGGGCGATTGACTCTTGGGATAGCTCTGCAGCTGTGTGGGCTGGTATGTGTGATATTCAATTTGATAATTCTCCAACTGGATTGATTGCTGGTAAGAATGAGATTGAGGTAGATTTCGATCACAACTCAGCAGACGTTGCCAAGATTGCCAAAGCAATGTATAATTGCCGGCATATCGATGATCAATTACCAGCTGATTCAGGAGTGTACTATGACAATTAAATACAAATATAATGAAGACAAAGCTATGGCAGCTTTGCAAGAGTATATTGATGGAACGTATGGCCAACACTATGTTGGTGATGGTGATGTTCAGACTGTAGACTTCTGGCGTTCCTTAGGTTCGCTGGAGACTACGTCTCGTGATACAGCGATTAAGTATCTTGCTCGGTACGGTAAGAAAGGTGGTAAGAATCGTAAGGACATTATGAAGGCTATGCACTATTGTGTATTAATGTTATATGCATTGGATCTAGAGGAAGCAGAACTTGATGCTGTCCGAGAGGGCCGCGCGCCCTTCTTGGGTTGTTGAAGGTAAATGGGAGGCACAATCATGAGCAAGTCTACTAAACTATTTCGAGGACTTCCGCTATCGTTTCTTACGATCATCCTAATACTTAGCGCAGTCCCATTATTTTTAGCATTTGCAATCGACCCAGAAGCGTATTCTAGTAATTGCGTACAGTCTATTCTTATGCCATGCTTTGGATCTGGAGGAAACTAATGTCTGAGTTTGATGTACCAAAGCTACACAAGTGGGTTGATAACATTGAGCACACTCTCACCGAGTGGGCAATGGATACCGTTCAAGAACATTATGGGGTAGATGATACTGATGATCTAACCGAAGAGCAGTGGCAGGAGCTACGCAATTGGGTTGACCTCCAATATGATACACCATATGATTGGGTCATAATGGGTTTTAATAATATTCTAAATGCATGGGAGAGCGCAAACTATGAGCATGATTAATATTGCAAGTAAGCAAAACAATTCTAGTTTAACTGCTGTTAAGGATGGAGATGTTCAGCCGAACGCTGTTGACTTACGTGTAGGTAAGATCTTCAAGATCAAGGGCACCGAATTCATTATTGATGAAGATCAAAAAGTTCATCGTGGGTCTGATGAGATGCATGTTGGATCTGATGGATACTATCATCTTATTCCAGGAGACTATGAAGTCATTATGGAAAACAAAGTGACAGTTGCAAGTGGTGAAGCAGGTTGGGTCATCACACGTTCTACTCTTAACCGCAATGGCGTGTTCCTCACCTCTGGTTTGTATGATGCTGGATACTCTGGTGTGATGGCTGGTGTTATGCATGTAGGTGTGGGTCCAATGCGTATTAAGCCTGGTACTCGTATTGGTCAGTATCTAAGTTACGAAGCAGAAACTCTTAGCATGTATGATGGAGATTATGGTGATGGTAAAGGACATGACAAAAAATATGGATAGAGCAATAAGACTAGCAAAGTCTACTGCAGCTAGATTGAAACGCAAAAGAATCAATTCTGTAATTCGGCAACGGACAGAGAACATATTTGCACGACTTCGTCGTCAGCGTCGAAACAAATGATTACAGTAGAGTTTGATCACGACGAAACTTTACTGACTATTATGGACAGAGAGGGATATCATGAAGATGTCTCTGCTCTGCTCTATGACGAAGTTTGCTATATTCGCCAGTGGAATGAAAAGAAAGATTGGTTTGACGTTATTGTATTATCCCCAGAAATGTATCTTCAACTAATGAAGTCTTTTCAATTACCTGAAGGGGCATATGTAATAGATGATCAAAAAAGTTAAATTTAGTTGTTGACCTTTGTTCTTTTATATGTTATAACTAATATAACAAAAGGAGAACTATAATGGCTTATACAAACGAAATGATGATCGAAGACAAAGTAATCGCAATCTTCCGTAAGGCTGTAGCTAACCCTGAAAATGCTGATTGCAAAAACAATCCTTGGGAAGGTTTTAATTGGAACTTTGTTGATGCTGATGTACACATCGGTGTTAAAGAAGCAGATCTTGGTGAATTGCATTTTGACCTTGATGATTTTATCGAAGGCTTGGTTAGAGAGTATATCGAGTTTGGTGAAGTTGATGACAACATGGCTGATCAAGCAGCCTAATGAAGTCTAAGTTTTATCATAAGTCTGATGAGATCAACACTAAAGGTCATTGGGCAATAGGGTTCAAATGGACTGTTGCTGGTTCTAAGAATAACATGTATAATATTGAATTGTCGGACAGGGGTTTCTATTGTGACTGTCCCGCATTCAAGAAATGTAAACATATTAAGTCTGTGGAGGAAAACTTTTGCGAACCGTGCACTACGTAGGAATGGATGAGGCAACTTACCAACGGGCTCGAAGAGTCTGGGGTGGACCTGCTTATTACCACAAGTGGATGGATGATAGAGTCTGGACCGAGGTTGGTGATAGCGATGTTGTCGTTGTTGATAATTTGAAGTATCATCCCTATGTTTGGGATGCAAGCGAAGTTAGTAAGGAGTATACATCATGAGTAATCAACGATCAGGTAAGACACACAAGGCTGCAGCTAACGATGGCATGCAGGATATGAAGTTGCGTAACTTCTTTCGTACAGCTGCTCAGCTAATGGAGGACGAGTCTGATGCTCAGTTCTACTTTGAGCAGATTGTTGAGCATATGAATGCTGGTGGTAATGTTATGTCGGATGATCCGACAACCGTACGTCGAATTTTAGGAGTGTAAATGACATTGTTGATGGTTCGCCTAACATCCTTGTAGATGATAACCCCAGCAACATTCAAAAGTGGAAAGCTGCTGGGGGAATTGGATTTCTATATCAAGCTAATCGAGATGACTTAAAAGATCTGATTAGTGAACTAGAATATACGTTCCGCACTACTTCTTATCAGGCGTACCCTTACCTTTGATCGCTTGGCCACCAAAGAACGCTGCTACGATTGCTGCGACAGAGACAAAGTATACAGAAGCCATGCTTCCAAGTATCTTCGACGCTTCGCCCAGTCCAAGCAGCACTGCTAGAACAACAGCAAATGGATACAGCAGCATTCCAAACAAGGCAAACCATGCCATCTTCCGCTGTGCATCACGCATAGCATCTTCGTCTTGAATCTCTAAAATCTTACGCTGTAGCTCTAGCTCTTCATGAGTAACATCGCCGTTGCCATCAAGGTCAGCAGCTTTCATTCCGTCTAGTGTTCGTTGTTCAATACCAAAAGTGTTTTTCTTATTAGCCATTATCGAGTAACCCCGCTATTGATGGACCAAAGGTAGAAACTGCTGCTGTTACTACAACGATTGCAATTACTCCAAAAGCCATCCACTTCATTTTGAAGTCATCTACAGTCATCTTGATTCCAATAAGCTCATTGCCCAGAACTCTGAGGGACATTTCCATTTTACCTTCTGGCATGTCTATTGGTTGTTGATTATCAGCCATTCATTTTCTCCCAAGCCTTTTTATAATCCTCTTGTGACACCACACCTTCGGCCAATAGACGCTCTCTATTAGCTTGGTGGCCTGCCTGTGTATCTTCTTTCGAACCACCCATGTACGGCACGCAATGGCCGGTCTCTGCCATTACTTCTGTTACCATTCGACCATCTTCTGTAACAAAGTCACCAAGAACTCGGCCAAACTTACCTTTCATATCTTCACCGTCTTTAGCGATCTGGGTCTTTAGAATAGAGACATCGCCCAACAGTTCTTGAAGTTTAGCCTTAGCAGCTTTTCCAAACAACTTTTCTACTTTATCGCTTGTACGGGATTCGGGTGTATCAATACCCATAATACGGACTCGCTCGTCTGATAAGACAACTCCAAATCCAAGTTCAATATCAACATCAACGGTATCGCCATCTACGACTCTGTTAATCCTTGCTCTATATTCATACATAGGTTGGTTCCCAATTATTATTGTTTTATTATCGTATTTATAAATATTAGCTGTTGACTTCAATATCAAAGTGAGGTATGTATAAGTATGAGCAGAACAACTAACATAATAAGTGGATTAATCACTATGTCTATTGCAGCAAGCGTTGTTGCGGCAGCTATGATGGCTCCTCCTACCGTTGATTCAAAGCAGCATGAATGCCTTGCTTTGAACATCTATCATGAGGCTAGAGGTGAACGTGTAGAAGGTCAAATTGCAGTTGCTCATGTTACTATGAATCGTGTGGCCCATAAAAAATGGCCTTCAACGGTTTGTGAGGTTGTTTATCAACCTAAGCAGTTTAGCTGGACTCATCTAATTAAACAGCAGACTCCACAAGAATACAAAGCGTGGAACGCAGCTAAGGTAATTGCGCGCGATGTCATGATAGGAAATGTTGTCGACCCTACCATGGGTGCTGTATACTATCATGCGAACTACGTCAATCCTAGCTGGGCAGAATATGTTGATCTGTCTAAAGTGATTGGTAATCATTTATTTTATACATGGGATGGAGATTGGGATGCAAGCAACTGAAGAGATACCTATTGACCTTGAGTGCTGGATGCTTAAGCATGGCGTTCTATCATCAGATGACAGAATAGCAATTTATGGTTCACAGTCAGATATTGTGTGGCCTGAAGAAGAAACTCCCCATGAGCGCGCTGTACGCACTGGTATATCCATGGGATGGATGCCTTCGTATGAGGGTGAGGAGCCACCCTTTTAATGAAATTGCTAATGCTGGCTTTGGGGCCATTCTTTTCATATTTTCTTGTATTACTATACACCGCAATCCATAGTAGTATATTCAGTGGAGTGTTACGTACACAAGGGAATGTGTTTACAGAGTATTTGATAATACTTGGAATGTATTATGCACTGTGCCTTTTAGGTCCTACTCTGTACAAATGTTTAAACCTTGTTGCCTTTAAATTAAAGAGGATGTATAAGTAAGCTAGTAAACGTTGAAGCAACGTGGACACATACTGGACCTGGGGGCGGTACCCAGCAGCTCCACCATAAGTACACTACGAGGCAGCGCTGAAGCCGTAAGAACCTCTCAATATAAAGTGTACTTTTGATGGGGCTGAAATAGGATCGACAGGTGTGAAGATGAAGTGGAGTTTACCGGATGATCGCGTATAGATCAAACAAACTAACTGCAAACAATAACTTTGCACCATCTGGTTTGGCTCTAGCAGCCTAAACACAGGGAGCTGGCCACTTGCTTAGCAACAGAAAATGTGGCACTTTTATAATGTTTAACTCAATCTAGGAAAAAGTAAAATGAAACTCGCAGTATTCGCAACAGCAGCAACTCTCTTGGTTGCAACACAAGCATCAGCAGTAGACCTTGGTAATGGTCTTACAGTAGGTGGTGAAGTAGATATGAACTACACCACTGGCACAGAGCTTTGGGCACTTGAAGCAACTCCTGAAGTTGGCTTGGGTCTTATGGGCGCAGAAGTAACCGTGGGATCCACATTCGATCTGATGAACCTCAATGGTGATGACACCTTTAAGGGTCTGGACTTCTCAGCTGAGTATGCCATTGGCGCAACAGGCTTGACCGCATATGGTGAAGTATCTACAGACTCTGACTTTGAGTTTGGCAACGTAAAAATGGGTGCATCTTTCGCATTCTAATACGTATAAATAAAAGTATCGGGTTGCTACGTAATAAGCACGTGTCGGGCCATGGTTAGCCCGACTTTTTTGTTTTTAAGGAGAATTATAAAATGTGGAAATGGATAGGATATATCACAGCAGTCTTGCCTTTGATTGGGGTGTTGTACGGAGGTCTTAGAATCACCAGTGATCTACAAACTTCGCTTGAACAGTCTATACAGACATCAGCAGATGCTCACGCAAGGATAGATTCTATTGCACAATCCCAAAAAGACATCAACAAGCAACTATTAGATTTACAGTCAATCAGTGCTGAAGTAAACGGAATTGTAGGATCATTAGAGCGTCAGAAAAATGACTCAGTTACACGTGGACAGATGGACACATTAAGAGATCAAATCTACGCACTGAGAGACACACTTGAACAGATGCGTAACCTGTCAAACAAAGTTTCAGATATCTACAGCAGACTTGACAAGATAGAACGTGAAGTTAACAACACACAGATAGATGATGATAAACGCATCCACAATGTCTTGAAGGACATTGAAGAAATATTTAGACGGTTAGATAGAGCTAATATTGATTAGGCAAATACAACACTAAAAGGTCGATTTGTGCGGCCTTTATTCTTGACTAAATAATACGGGCACATTATTTAGAGAGAAACTATAATGATATTCACAGCAGCAATATACGTATGTCTTATTGGACAACCCCATTCATATGAGACCTGCGAAGTAGTTGAGGGTAAAGTAAAATTCGAAACAGAACAGCAATGTATGAACGTGGTGGTTCAAAAAGTAAATTCACTATACGAGAATACTTCTATACTGGAACGATATGAGATTATTGATCTCAAATGCCACCAGTATGGGTCCAAAAAGGAATCTTTATAAATAGGACTGATGAATGGAGTTTAACATGTTGCATAAAATTATTTGGCTAGTTGTAGTGATGTTCTTTGGTATGTTGATAGTTGCGGCACTCGCAACATCAGCACATGCTCAAGATGTTGAATGTCCTGAAGGGTATGTGTGTACTTTGTCAGGCAATGATAGTAATATCACTACCAGTGGACAAATGACAACAACTATTAAGCAGCCACCCCCATCCGCAATATCACCACAGTTTAGTTCTGGGAATAATAGTGACTTATGTACAATTGGTGCTTCAGCATCTGTACAAACACAGATCTTAGGTATCTCGGCGGGTGGTACATTCACTGAAGAGAATTGTCAGCGATTGAAAAATGCAAAAGTGCTCTACGATATGGGCATGAAGGTGGCCGCAGTTTCAACTATGTGTCAAGATGAAAACGTCTTTAAGGCAATGATGAACGCAGGAACACCTTGTCCATATCAAGGTTTAATTGGTGAAGCGGCTAAGCTGGGTTGGGAAACTCATGTTGAAGAGACTGAAAAAGAACTCAAACTAATGGGACCTATAGATGCAGAAAAAGCTGCTCCTGTTGTCGGCGCTGGCGTTTTGGCCTTCCTACTGCTACTCTGATAGCATAGCACCGTACTTCGGGTATACTGGAAACGCTATAACAGATCAGTCTTTAAGCTGGTCTATGGGCGGCGTGTTACCAGATCCTGCTGGGTTGGATATTCAGAATGTAATATACAGTTATAGAATTCAAAAAGAAACGGGTGAATGGGTTACAGTTTATGTCCAAAACGAGAACGCGGATGGGACTGGATATATCTTTAGACAGCGAGATGATTGGAAGCCAGGATCAATAGCTGGCACGCAGATTAATAAAGTTGTTGCTGTGGGTGATCTGCCTAGAGAGCTATGGGGACCTGGTAGTATTGATGTGCAAGGAAATGGTTCAGTTTACGATGCGAGTGTGATATATACCTACAAGGTTACCCCTTGTTATGATCCACAGTTTGATCCGAACTGTCCTGGATATGTGACGCCGGTGCCAGACATCCCCCAGGTTAGTCTGGATGATGTATATGATGCAACCAAAGATGAGAACATTGAGCTTGACCGCAAGGTTTCTTTAGAGCAAGATGTAGAGAATTTAGAAGAATCTGAAAAGAAGAAAAAAGAAGAAGAAGAAGAACTGAAGAGAAAATACAGACTGGAAAAGGCAATGTCTGCTATCGACACAAATGCGTTGTTAGCGGAGAATCAAAGAATACAGTTAATGAATGAGGTTGCTCAAACCGCAATCGCTTCAACATATTTGATAGCTAGTATTCCAGGTGGACAATACAATGAAAGTGTATCATTAGTAGATACAAAAATTCCTGATGCAAAGAATGGTTTACGTAATGGATTAGCTCAGCAGTTGTTACACAAGCAAATGATTGATATGCAATATACCCTAAACGAAAACTAAGGAGAATAAAATGTTAACTTTAAAAAGAGGTGCGCTTGCAGTACTCCTTGTACCACTTCTGGTACAACCAGGTATCTCGCAAGCACAAGACACACCTATTAATGGTACCGTACAAAGTCGCTGTATTATTCAAACAGACCAACCTGGGATCTACGGAAACCCTAATGCTTATACACTATCCACAACACCAGCCGATGGTGGAGCACTTCCAATTATCCGAGTAGATGTGACTCTAGCAAACGCATACTACGTGGATATTACTGCGCCCAGTAGCTTTTCATCTGCACCTAACCTTCCAGACCTTGTTACCTGGGCTGGGGACACATCCGTCAAGACATTGTCAGATGCAACGGGGATGGGATCGTACGAAACCAATAAAATTGAAACAGGAATGACAGATCGCTATGATCTTACTGCTACTGGATCAACATGGTTTGAAACTTCTTCAACAGCCACAATGGGTGGTTCTAAAGCGTTCCCTGGAGGCAACTATACAGCACTTGTAGAGGCTTCCTGTATCGCGAAGTAAGGATTACTTATGTTACGTTATGTCTTGTTTATGCTAGTGTGTATTGTTTGTTCTCCTGTAAATGCACATGAGATGGTGCCAACATATCCCAAGTTGGCACCATCTTATATGGAAGGTCTGCATAAGACTTCCTTAACAGTATTCAATAAAAGACCGGAGATTGAGTACTATGAAATTGGAGTTTTCACTAAAGATTGGAAACCCATTCGGTTCGTTTCCAGTTACAAAGTTTATAAAATTCCATACCTGAGCGCAGTGACGTTTGATATTTACGTTCAAGACATTAATAAGGACAAAGTTACTTACATATGCTCTGTATCAAAATTACGCAAATCGGTTGTTAATCGGACAGCGATCTCATCTAAGATTTGTTCTAAGGTAGGGGGGCCAGGCGAATGAAAAAATATATTATAGCATGTGTTATGTTATTCCCAATTCAAGGATTAGCTGATAATGCAGGAATTGGATTGTCGCTGCCAGGAGCTGGTAGTTCATATGGATCAGACAGCATTAGAGCTGGGGACATAGATTGTAAGAACTCTATCGGTGGCGCGACACAACTTGAATTTGGTCTTACTGGTATCATTGATAATTATGCAAGTCCGTTTGGATCTCCTGATTATGGCAATAGCGAAAAAGATGTGGGTGTGTATGCACGTATTGTTATTCCATTGGACAAACCCAAAGAAAGAATTAACTGTAACAGTTTATATCAATTAGAGCTGAGGAAAAAGCGACTAGAAGTTTTAAAGCTGCAACAAGAGTTAGAGGCTCTTAGGCGTTTGAATGAGTCTAGTACAGCACAGTTTGAAAACTAGGAGAAGTTTAGATGGCCGATAAAGATCTTGGCGAAGGCATAGAGAATTTTGAACAAGAAGTAGAAAATCTCAAGAACACTAAAATGAAGTTGTTTGGTATCACAATGACACCAACAACTATTGGTATGCTGTTTGCGTTGCTCAGTTCAATCGTCGGTGGTCTGTACGGTGCTTTCCAAGTGTATGACGACTACATGGGTATGAAAGAGATTGTTCAAAACATTGATGTTGATGTAATTGAAACACGCAATCAACAGATAGAAGCGTCACTTGAAAATGTAAATAAAGAAATCACTATTCAGCTTATTGCTATACAAAAGCAGTTAGATGATGCAAACACCCGCAACCGCGAGAACAAAGTAGACACCAACTCACAGATTGGTTACCTTGAAGATCAGACTCGTAGAGTAGAGAAGTTGGTACGAGAGACAGAAGCAGACATCAGACAGATTATTCAGAATGCTGAAGAGCGTTTTGATAATAAGAGAGATGCACTACAGAATCAATACGATACTAAAGCAACAGATCTGCGTGAGTCTAGTGGCCAGCGTATGACTGACCTAGAAGCAAAGATTGCTCGTGAAATGAGAGAACTGCAAGACGCATTGAATACGAAGCTGCAGCGAGCATTGGATAATCCACTAGCAAATTAGGAGATGAAATAATAACACATAATGAAAAATGTATTACGGTGTTTAGTAATTGGCTGTTTAGTTTTCTTTACATTTAACCACGCAAACGCAGAAGAGACATATAACAACGGATTGAAGAAATGTCTATCTGATCATAACTACTCAATTGATAAGTTCGACACTATCGACTTTACGAAGATAGCAAGTTGCGCTATGAAGGTACGTATGAAGATACAAGCAGCTGAGTTGGCAGAGCTAAGAGACTTTCTAAAACACAATCCCAGATACAGAGTTCCAGGCCAAAGCTTAAATCGTTGCTGGGGCAAGCCAAGAGATATGCCGTTTGAGAGTGCATACCTAGAACAAACTCAAAATGGATTCAAAGCAGGCGTAAGTTACAAAGATAAACTGCCAGCAGGCTGTTACGAAAACGCACCATGGGACAATCGCGATGTGGAAGATTAGTATTATAATGGTAGTGGGACTGATGTTCTTATTATACACTATTTTTTCATATGGTGGAACGAGTAAAGTGTATTGGGAAAGTGTTGGCCCCAAATGGGATCAAATGTTAAATCCTTGCAAATATGAGGAGTGTGTAATTGATTGAATTAGCGTTGGCATTTAGCCTACACTTAGGATTACAAGGCGACTACAATAGCATACACCCGCACATAAGATATAATGAGCAAAACTATATTGCGGGTGTATACTACAACTCAGAAAGTAACATAAGCACCTATGCTGGCAAACGTTGGGAATACAACGGCTTTGGTTTGGAGGCAGGAGCAGTCACAGGCTATCCTCAAGCAGATGTTATTCCTTATGTGAGAGGAACATACAAAAACTTTTTTGTAGCACCTGCATTAGAAGGCAAAGATACAGTAGGTGCTGTGATAGGTTACGAATTAAACTGGTAGATAATGTAAAAATATTATGCAATAAATAGTAGTGTGCGGACGAGGGCAAAACGTCCATAACGAGGGTAACAATATGAATTATTATGAACTCGATCCAGAGAACAATACGTTCTCAAACATTGTAGTTGATTTAACTCACAGATGTAACATGGAATGTGCTAACTGCTACATTCCCAATAGAGATGTTCCCGATCTACCAACAAGCAATCTATACGACTTTCTTAAAAAACTTCCATTTAGAACTTACATTAGATTAATTGGTGCTGAGCCCACAATGAGAGAAGATATATGTGAGATAATTTATATGGTAAAGTCTCTTGGCCATAGACCTAGTCTAACAACTAATGGTTTAAAGCTAGCAAACAAATCTTACGTCAAACAATTGAAAGATTCTGGTCTAAGGTTGTTGCTTCATAGTATGAATGGAGCAGATGATGATTTGGTATACAAGGAGCTTGATAATGGCAAATGGGCAACAGTAAAAGTAAGAGCTCTGGACAATATATTTGAACAAAGACTTCCTGTTAATACCGGAACAATTATTGCAAAAGGAGTTAATGAGTTTACCATGTTAAGACAGATAGAGCTGTTTGCAGAAAGAGCAATTGCTCATGGTATAAACTTCGATACAACTAAACCTTACAATAAAATTACTCCAGTATTAAGAATGAAAAGCGTTGGTGCCATCGGGCGGTATATGGAAGATTGTTCTCATACCATGGAAGAGTTAATTGATATGGCTGAGTATAGACTGGGCGTTACAAAAGATCAAATGATACAAACATCTGCTGGAGTAGTAAAGGCAGGACCTACAATGGAGGCTCTTACGTCTATGATGTTTCCATATAAAACTAGAGCTGGTACAGTTCTTATTCGCCTTATTGATTGGCAGACAAATGACGATGGGGTGATTGATCATGATAATCCTAACAGAGGTAGGTTAACAGAAAACTTTAAGATTGCTCCTTTTTTTGAACACGTGAAGAAAAATGAAAACGGTTATTAGAGATCATCCAGACTTTATCGATTGTATAGAACAAATAAAGGAAATGGTAAGTAATCTTCCAAACGACAAGCTACGCCTTAATTATTCATATCAACAATTAAAAACACAAGAGTGGGAAGCAGTATCAGTTTTTGCCGGAGGATTTTCTTCAGTAATATGGAGACCATATTGGCAGAACAATTGTCGAATTTTAAATAGGTTTTATAAAGTTCCTAACTATAGATTTGAAAATAAAAAAGCAAGAGTGTCACAAGAAACATTGCAGATGATCGATCAACAACTAATCGTTGCTAAACAACTTGGTTTTGATTGTGCGTTCATGAGTAGAGAAGCAAAGACTCAAGCGTTTAATCATTATAAAAAATACTTACCTCAGCTATGGCATACTCCCGATCAATTGTATAGAATGACAGAGAATGATTATCAGCATATAGCTTGGACACCTATAAATAATACTGCTGAACTATTGATGGAGAAAAAATGACTTATATTGTAAATGACATAAATTATGATACGGATGCTCCAAGAATTAGAGAATTGATTGGAGAGTATAGAACTGTTATCATAAAAAATAAAGTGCCTCTTGCTCCTCAAACTCTGATAGAGTTCTACAAGAAGATAGGTGATGTTGTAAAACAAAACAAAAAGGTAACAGGCACCATTGCTACTGGAGAACTTGTCAAGGTAAGACAGAATGGTTTGTTTGCAGGCAAGGATGATGGTGAGTTAGAATGGCATAGTGCAGGTATGAATAGAACTGGCCACGATGACATTGTTGCAATGTATATGCATCAAAAAGCAGATAGTGGTGGTGACACTTATTTTACTGATCACCAATCTGCATGGGAAGACTTAGATGATGATACAAAAGATGTTTGCCGAAAGGTAAAGTCAAAGACTGTTACGTATAATGCAAAAATGAAGTTAGAGAAGATGCATTATAAAAATGTTTTCAGTGACGAACAGACTATGATGGAATTTAGAGACATTGATGGTCAGACATCATTTGAAAAGCAAGCGCCCAGAAAAGATCTGGTAACAATTCATCCTATAAACAACAAGGAAGGGTTGTATTTCCCTTGGAGTGTTATTAGAGGATTCACTGGACTTACTCATGATCAGCAACATGACTTGTATTATAAACTAAAAGAACATACGCTTAGCGACAAGTATGTCTACACTCATAAGTGGGATCAGTACGACATTGTACTGAGTGATCAACACCACAGCTTGCACAAGAGGGACGCATATGATGGAGACCGTGAATTATGGAGAGCTGGAATCTGGCTTACCCCTAAGAGAGAAACTTCTGAAACATGGACTTGTGAAAGTCTCATGTCAGAAGCCTCTTAACCTTGCCACACACCAGTGAAATATTACTGATTGATATAACATATTGCACAGCTGCCCTTTACAGATATTTTAAAAAATTATCATTAGAAATGCTGGAGGATACACCAGCAACATACGTAGATGAATTTAAACGTGATTATGGGTACTTTGAAGGTGATAGCATAAGAGATCTAAAAAAGCATTTACAAAGTAAAGGCGTACAAAGTCAGGCAAGGACAGACATTATAGCATATCCAGATGTTATGCATGAAAGTATAATACCCATAATTGCACAATTAAGTGGTTTGGGACTAAAGCCAGGATTAATTACATTTTTTATGCAGCGTGCAGGAGAAGATGTTCCTGTACATGGCGATTATCCTTATAGAAAAAATTGTTTGTTAATGCTTCCTCTTTTTTATAATGAGTTTGAGACTACTGAAGCATTAACATATTATCCGGATGGTGGAAGCTACAATATAACACAGCCAGTTATAATGAATGTAATGAAAAGACATGGTGTTAAAAATATTAACAAAGACAGGCTAATGTTACATATTGAACTTCCAGATTTAACCTTTGAACAAATGGAAAAACATTTAGGAGAATACAATGCTTGAAATAGAATGGCAGGATAAGTGGTTACACACATTGCGTGACGATCTCCTAAATTATGGATTGCTTAAGATACAAATGCCAGGTAAGATTACTATAGAACAATTCGAAAAGATTGCTAATGCATTAGGTAAACCGTTAGTAACAACAAAGCATGTCCTTAATGAAAATAGAACTGTACAGGAATTAAGCAATAGTGGATTATTTGGTAATGATGATGTACAGTGGCATCATGATTGGAGTTATGGTAGAGGTAACTATTTTGGCACAATACTATACAATGTAAGTAATGCACACTTGTCGCCTACTTGGTTTTGTGATATGAGTAAAGCACCAGATATCTTAAAACATATCTATAAGGATGCAGTAGGAGAATATTATCCTCCACAAAACCTACATGGACAATGCTTTACGGAAAAGCAGCTGCGTATTTTAGAAAAACAAAAGGCCACTCGTCCGTTCATTATAAATCACCATATTACAGGCGAAGAGATATTATATTGTAGCATAGGAACACTACAAAACTTTGATTGGGATGTTACACCAATTAGAGAATACTGTGAAGAAAACGCATACAAACATAAATGGAAAGATAACGAAATACTTGTATGGGATAATCTAAGGATGAATCATAAGCGTATAGCGTTTGAAGGCGAAAGGTTGTTATGGAGAACACAATTTCTAATATAGCAGTAATTAGTTTTCCACGAACTGCATCCAAAGCATTAGTAAACTATCTTGCAGAAAAGCATAATAAACTTCCTGCGCATGGTGTGTTGCACACACCTGAATATCTTGGAAAAAATGAATATAATGTAGAAGAAATAGTATATGGTCACAAGCATGTATTACATGGCCATTGGCATTCCTTACATAAACTAGATAACAAGATCTATCAGTACGTGATGGAGAACTATACAATTGCAACATCATATAGAAGAATTGACCTTGTAAAGCAATCGCTAGAAAGAATTACAGGTAAGGATCTATTTGATCAGGTTTATCAACAAACTATAATTGAGCGAGATAAATGGACTATCAATCAACACTATATTATGACAGGTGATGTTGCTCACATAGTTCAATTGCCTGTTCCCACGAATATTCTGGTTTAAATCTCCAGCTTAACATTAATCTCAAATTATTACATTTATTAGATACACTATGAGGATATTCATTTCTGAATAGCACAGGCGTATCTCTAAACACATAATCTTGTGCAACTACTAGTTGGTCCTTATCAACTATTTCTCGTGTCCCCAACTTCTCATGATGAATATATTTTATCTCACGTCTGTCTTCAAAATCCCAGAAGTGAGTGACTGTCTCTTCAGTGCAATTAGCAACAGGAAAATTAATACTGACATTGTAGGTATTGTCTAATCTGGTCCCTGCACCATCTGCATGAATTGGTATTTGATACTTTGGAAACAAACTAAGAATTAGAACAACATCCTTCATGTATTGCTGGATAGGTCCGATGTTTAATTCTTCAACAGGAAAGTTATTGTGCCATCGTTTCTTTTGGGCCAATGCATCATAATCTAAATTTTTTCGATTAATGAATTCTAGAAATTGATTCTTATCATATTCAATTTTTAATGGCACGATATACTTCATGTAGTTCCTCTATTGTTTGAGTATAAGATAGGCTTAGAACAACTCTGTTAAACGGACTTTTACTATTGTCTACTCTGTGGGGTATATCAACCCTCCAACATTTAGGTGTGTTAAGTTTAACCATTTCTATAGCCATCTCTCCTGCAAATGGATCATTAATCATGTATTGAAACATAGAAGATTGGTGTACTTGAATAGGAATGTTGATAGCAGTTATTCTTTGTTTGACTCCAGCAGTATCAGCCTTGTCATCAACATGAGTTTTACAAACACTATTCGCTGGAACCATTATTATTGCTGCATAGCTAGGAGCTGTACCAATTTGATCTGTAAGATAAGAAATACGATCCATCTCTTGATCATTTAGTTTGTATGGACGTATAGTCCAATTGGGTTCCGTGATGTTGTCTCCAATATCCAAAGCCCAATGAAAATCTTCTTCGTTTAAATTAACATCTACTTCGAACCAATTCATTTACAAAACTCTCTCTAATTATATGTTTAAAATATTTATCTGCTAGATGGTATCCGTCAGGGTACATAGATTTATCTGGATAGTTATCAAACACAGGTTTATCTGTAAGCAAATGAAAATCATGATTCCATTTATGCAACAACTTGTTGTTTGCTGTCCACCAATAAACTTGATGGTTGTTGTATTTCAAGTACACATCAATGGCCACACATTTTAATATATTGTCTTCTAATTCCAGTTGTTGGTTTGCTAATACTTTAATTCTTTGCAATGCAATTAGATCATTTTTACTGGGACGTATTGCTTCCCTATATTCTTCATCTGGTAACAAAACTGACTTTGAGAAAAACGCCAGATGATCCATATATCTCTTTTCAGTCCAAAATTCATCATCTGTATAACTAAATGGTTCGTACGTTGACTCATTCATGAATTCTGTATATCTAGTATGATGAGGAGCTTCAATTACAAATATCGATGGCTCTCTTATCTTTACTACTCTAGGAAAGTAGGTGTCAATTCCATGGCCATATGCCGCCAGATTTTTAACAGTTGATAATTCAGAAAGAATGTTTGTTAGGCTTGGTGAATACCTTACTGAACTATGGCTCGTCCCTACGATGACTATCGGTTTCATAAATAAAGTGATCCTCTTTCTTCATTTTGTATAGTTGTATTCTATACAAGATATAGCGATATAAACTTCTCAACTTACCATGCCCACAATGTGATACCTGATAAAATTTCTTCTGTTACCATTTATTGCAGTGTGTTTTTTTCGAGTATCAACATAGTACGCATTACCTGACGGCATTGTATAAACAGTGTCTTCTAAAATAAAAAGACAGCTATCGTTTGTTATTAAAGGAAAGTGTATTCTTGGAGATACATCAGTGTGCCATGAATAACATTCTCTTGGTGTTAGCTTCATGATACGAGATGTAGTCATATTATATTTTTCAAATAGTGAATTTGTATACGGCAAATTGTGTAGAGTGCTTGTACCCTTTTGCAACAATATATTATCAGTAGGATCTATTAGATGTGAAACTTCATCCAATATTGCTTCTACATCTATTTGATCAAGAGTCTGAAAATCCATATGTCACTGAACTCACTTCTGTCACATTTTCAATTTGAGTTTTGATATCGCTTACTGATACGATTTCCATTAAATTGTTATAAACCTCATCTGTAAAGGTTCTTTCCACGTTTAGAGTTAACCCATCCGATGATAAATTCTGAACCTGATCAACAACGCTGCCAACCACTAATCCCTCATGTATAAGAGCTCTAATGTCGTTAGCTACATCAGCTCCTACCAAATTCATTGCACTGAGTGCATCATCCTGGGGCGTGTTAAATATAATTGTATACGATTGTGTTTTAGCCATGTTTAACCTCTGGAGTGATAGTTATTTCTTTTATTACGTAAGGTTGTTTCAATATCCAATCAATTACGTCTACACAATAATCGATTGGCATTTTATCCGCATCGATATGTTCAACTCTTGGACTATCAAAATATCCAAACCTTATTGATGTTGTAGGATACCCTTCATAATACAATCTATCATTTAAGTCGTCTAATGCGCCTTTATAGACTGCGTACATTCTATTATTAGGCTTCTTCTTATCTGACGTATTGCTACTTATATTTATAATCCTTTTATTTAGCTCAGCTGCACGATATAGCATAAACACCTGTTCAAACCTATCACACTTGTTATTAATAAAAACATCACAATCTTCAAGGGAACCACAATTACCATACTTATTGGCTAAGGCTTCACCTAAGCCCCGCCTTGTTCCTGTTATAAAATATTTCATGCAACCTGTTCTCTATCCTGAGTCCACACTGTATTTAGCTCAGCGGCTTGATAAGGAATTATATATTTGATCTATGCTTTCCGTATATGATAAGCTGAGAACAACTCTGTTAAAAGGACTTTGAGAATTATCTACTCGATGGGGTTTATCAACTCTCCAACACTTTGCTCTGTCAAGATATACTTCCTCTAAAATCTGTGGGCTTTCAATCCCCTTCATATATTGAAAAGCACTAGTCTGATGTACTTGAACTGGTATGTTAATCGCTGTTATACGTTGTCTCATACCCATACCAGCCTTGTGATCTACATGAGTTTCACATATACTATTTGCGGGAACCATCATTATAACAACATAGGAAGGTTTTACTTTAATCTGCTCAGTAATATAAGATATTCTTTTGAGTTCTTCCTTATTTAGTTTGTACGATCTTATAGACCATTTAGGTTTATTAATATTATCACCAATATTATTTATCCATTCTACATCTTCATCGCGTAAATTCATATCTACATCAAACCATTTCATTAATCATCCCAACTGTGTATTTGCCAAAAGTTTTGTTTTGCTAAACATTGTTAGCGCTAACAGAGTATAAGTATCTATTTATAGGAGTATTATATGTGTGTTCACCATATGTGCGTAAGCAAGCCAATCGTTTTTACTGGATAGTAAAAGGTTCATTAATCCCCCAATCATGGTCCGACAAAGATGTAGAAGAAATATACGAATCGTATATGAAACGCATCTGGGGCAATCACGAAAACTGTGTTAGCGAAAGTGGATTTTCATCTGCGTGGAGAGATAGAGAAGACGAAGAAATATCTAAAGTTGCTGTCCTTGGTTACGATTAGCTGTTGACTTCAGTATAAGAATGTGCTATAAGGGGGCATAACTTATAAAGGAGATCAAAGTTGATCATTAATACGAATAAAGTAATCCTAACGGATGTTGATGGTGTACTTCTTAATTGGGAGTACGCTTTTAAATGCTGGATGGAACAGCATGGCTATAAGCTAAACACTACAGCTTCAGATTATGATATATCTGACCGCTATGGTATTCCATACTCAAAAGGTAAAGAGTTAGTACGGTTCTTTAACGAATCAGCTGCTATTGGATTCTTACCTCCATTGCGAGATGCAATGTACTATGTAGATCTGCTACATCGCAAGCATGGATATGTGTTCCGTGCAATAACCTCCCTATCAACTGATCCAGCAGCTGCAAAGTTGCGTGAAGAGAATCTCAGTAAGCTCTTTGGACCTACTGTGTTTGAAGATGTTCTTTGTATTGGCACAGGTGCTGATAAAGATGAAGCTCTTGCTCCTTACGAAGGTTCAGGTCTATTCTGGATTGAAGATAAGATCGAGAATGCTGAGCTTGGTCAGCGGTTGGGTCTGCAATCAATTCTGGTTGAACATGGTCATAATATGAATTATGTCAATGATGATATTCCTATTGTAAAAGGTTGGAAAGAAATCTACGAAATGCTAACTTAACTGTTGACCTGAGTTTGACTACGATGTACTATTAGTGTTCACATAAGGAGAAGTGTAATGACTATTGCTAGAAAAAGAAAATCTCAATTAGACGCTCTGAGAGAAGAGTATGCTCCTGACAAAGAAACACATAATGGGATATTGTACAAATATTGGATGAGTAAGAGAGAAAATCCAGATTATGTGATGGTGAAACGAATTAAAGAATTGAGAGAAGTTGATGCAATGATGGCCGAAGCATACAATTAACTGTTGACTTCTGTTCCACAATGAGGTACATTAAGTTATCAAATGAAAAGGAATACATCATGAATAATACATCTTGGACAATTAATGCTTACACATTCAACGCTGGTTATTACCAGTTAGCTGAATTTGCAAGTGGTCTTAGTCATGCTCATGCTGATAAGTTTTTCAAGCGTCTTCGTGATACTAATCGTTTTGCTAAGATTGAAATGGTTCAGTTACCCTAACTAAGGAGACTATTTCATACATACGTCTGTGTAGAGGGCAGGCTACCTAAAAGCACTATCTCGAAAGAGATGTTAGTTTCAATCGAACTAGAGCGGCAATGTCAATAAGGCCGCGCGGAGAGATTGGAGATACTAACTCGGGCGTATGTATAAAATAGTTTCAATTAACTGTTGACCTTAGTATCACTATGATGTATAAAGGGGGTATAGAAGGAGAAAAAAAAAATGACATTTACTTATTCAGACGATTGCTTCTCAGATCTTCATAAAGATGTTTATGGATTTCGTCCTCGCGGTATTATCATGGAGAACTGGGATTCTATGGACCCTGCCCAGAAGCAAGCTCGTTGGGATGAACTCTGTGAGGAGCTTGAGGTTAACAATAAGTTTGAAAAAGAACAAGAAGTCAAAGCAGTAGCTCGCTTTCAAGCTCGTGTTCAGGATGTTATCGAGCTTGGTGCTGGCAACTACACCAACGCTCTTCTCTGGATAGTAGGTACTGAAACCTTCTATCACATTCAAGATGTCGAACACTTTGTTTGGGAGCAAGGTATCTTGTTTACTGATTATGGTAAGCGGCTAGTTAAAGATCTAGCTGCTGTTGTTGAGTATAAAGATATGTGCGCAGCGTAATTAGCTGTTGACTTTACCTTCAGACTGATGTATGTTAAGGTATAAAGATTAAATAATGGAGAAGTGAAAATGGCACATGAAGTAGAAATCGTAAACGGTGTAGCTCAAATGGCTTATGCAGGCGCAACACCTTGGCATGGTCTTGGTACAGAAGTATCTAATGATCTGACACCAGCTCAGATGCAGCAGAAAGCTGGTCTGGATTGGACTGTCGAAGAAGTCGAATCATACATCAACTTCAACGGTGAGCAGGTACCTACTGGTCAGAAGTCGTTGGTTCGCTCTACCGATGGCAAGATCCTTACCAATGTTGGAAAGGGTTGGAACCCTGTACAGAACTCAGAAGCGTTTGAATTCTTCTCAGAGTATGTGCTGGCTGGTGACATGGAAATGCACACAGCAGGTTCTTTGAAAGGTGGTAAGAATGTGTTTGCTCTTGCCAAAGTAAAAGAATCATTTACTATCCTTGGCGAAGACCAAGTCGATTCATATTTGTTGTTCTCTAACCCACACGAGTATGGTAAAGCTATTGATGTTCGCTTTACTCCTATCCGCGTTGTATGCAACAACACTCTTACATTCTCATTGGAAGCCAAGTCTAAGAACGCTGTTAAGTTGAACCACCGTTCTGTCTTCAACCCAGATATGGTTAAAGAGCAGATGGGTATTGCTCACGAGAAGTTTGCTCAATACAAAGAGATGGCTGAGTTCTTGAGCACAAAGCGTTTCTCAGTAGAGTCGTTGATCAACTACTACAACGATGTATTCCCCCACACTTATAGCAAAGGCAAGGAAGTGAAAGTCGCTGAAGACTTGACTAAGAATGCTAAGGCTGCTATGGATGTTCTCTACACACAGCCTGGTGCCCAGCTGGGTGAGGGTTCTTGGTGGCAGGCTCTTAACTCTGTAACTTACATGACCGATCACCAGATGGGTCGTAATGCAGAGTCTCGTATGCAGTCTGCGTGGTTTGGTCAAAACCAAGCTCGTAAGCTGGTTGCTGTCAACAAAGCTGTGGAGTATGCTAATGCAGCATGATAGTGATCGGGTAGCCCCAGTATTCGAGAGGGGCTACCCGTCCTTCGAGGCTGTTAACAATATCAATGATAAAGATAGCAATCAGGAGCGCTACCACAACTATATACTTAGGAGATTGAGGGAAGAAGATGAAGCTTATCAACGACAAGAACGATCCGGATCTAGTGGGGATGATTGAGTCATCTGATGACTTTTTATTTGTCAGTAACATGGTAAAGAATACTAATCGAGATCTTCGTGATTCTGGATTCGAGCAATATCAATATAAGGCAGAGAAGATAGGTAAAAAAGTCTATGTTCGCCAATTATAATATACTGCCCACCGCAAAGGAGGCCCCTTTATTATACACAGTATTTTGCAAACTGTCAAGAGGTCGCGGCCTCTTTTTTCTTTATAAATAGAAGAAAAGATATCATATGGGGTCAGTATGAAGACGTTTAGGGAAGTACGAGAAATGGTTTCAGGTCAAAAGGGTTTAGATTATGAGCTGAAAATCTATAAAGCTATTCAGCAATCTGGAGTTGATTTCTTCACACCTGGAGACAAACCATCTGCTGGTTTCTCAAATGTTGGTGCTGGTGATATTGAAGGTACGCTCAATGGCAAGCCATTTAATATTGAAGTTAAGCTATCTCCTGATGATCAAATGGGTGGTGGGTCTTTTATATATGATATGCGTAGTAAGAAATTTACTGCTGCAAAGAAGATGGATCCTGCCGACGAAGAGCTTCTACTTTCCGCTGTAAAGGACAAAACAAAAGCTCTTGACAATTACATCAAGGCTGCTCAAAAGTTAGATCCAGTCAAGTATCATAAAGACATTTCTGGTGTTCCGATTAAAGTATCGAAGGCTGGTCGTGACGAGCTAAAAGCAAAAGGCTTGCTCAAAGACATCAACACAAAAGTAATTACTGACGCAAGATTCATTGAAAAGCACTACAACAAGAAGGGTGTGTACTATATCCAGATTGGTAAAGCTGGTCTTTTCTATCTGGGTAATAACATTTACAATCTACCTGTCCCTCGCCTCAAAGGTGAGATCCAAGTGGAGATACGTCTTGCGTATTCTGGAACAAAAGGTAGGTTCCCTGATGGCACTGAAACCCGCACAGCTGGACTTCGTTTTCAGGGTCGTCTAAGAACTAAGGGTAAATCAAAACACACAATTGATACTGTCCAAGGTATTCAAAAATTGTTCTTGGAGAATTAATTATGTTAAGTTTTACTGAGACACTCTCAGAGCAGAAGAATACACACATGACTCACATCGAAGATAAAGTTATCTATGGTGGTGTCAAAGGTACGCGACAAGCTATTCTTGCGTTGCGCTCTTTACGTGATATGTTAAAGGGTCAGCATGATGGTAGTGTCTCTGTTAAATGGGATGGCGCTCCAGCTGTCTTTGCAGGAACCGATCCCTCCGATGGTCAATTCTTTGTTGCTAAAAAGGGTATCTTTAATAAGAATCCAAAAGTGTACAAAACAGCTAGTGAAGTTGATGATGATACAAGTGGCGATCTAGCAGATAAATTAAAGCTAGCTTTAAGAGAATTGCCTAAGCTAGGAATCAAAGGTGTAATCCAAGGCGATTTCTTGTTTGGTCCTGGAGATGTAAAAAAGAAAAAAATTAATGGCGAAAATTATCTTACCTTCCATCCTAATACTATCGTTTATGCTGTTCCTGCAGAGTCTGATGCTGCGAGAGCAATCAAAGCGGCTAAAATTGGAATCGTGTGGCACACAACTTATACCGGATCCAATAGAGGTGGAGATTTTGCCTCCCTTAAAGCAAGTTATGGAGTAGATGTATCTAAACTAAAGACTTCGAAGTCGGTGTGGTCGCAAGACGCAATGCTTCGTGATTTAACCAAAGCTACTATGAGCAAAAAGGACACTGAAGTTGTTAATGAATACCTATCACAAGCTGGCAAACTATTTAACCAAATTTCCGGATCAACTCTTAGAGAACTGGAATCCAATGCTCAACTCGCTCAGCACATCGAAACATACAACAACTCATTTGTCCGAAAAGGAGAGGTCATCGGAGATACAAAACGACACGTATCTGGCCTCATACGTTGGATCACAGCGCGATATCAACGAGAGATCGATTCACGTAAGACGGAACGAGGGAAGACAGCTCAGAAGCAGAAGCTAGACGCTCTATTAGAATTCTTTTCAAATAAGAATAGAGTGGGGTTAATTAAGATGTTTGACCTACAAAAAGTTATTGTATTGGCCAAACTAAAACTTATAAATACTCTCAACAAACTAGCGAATGTTAAGACTTTTGTTAGAACACGGAATGGATACAAGGTAACTGGAGAAGAAGGTTACGTTGCAATTGATAAAATTGGTGGTGACGCTGTAAAGATTGTTGATAGAATGGAATTCTCATACAACAACTTTTCGCCTGATATATTAAAGGGATGGGATAAGCCAGGAAGAAGCTAATGGTTAAGAAACTAAATTTTAAAGACTATCTAAACGTAGATTTAGCTCCTGGTGAGCCTGATCAAGTCAAGTACAATGCTAAGAAACGTAAAGTAGAAGATAGTGACGTTGACGAAGCGCTGACTCTGCAGCAGAGAATGAAGCGTTCTCGCCAGATGAAGAAATATGCATCCCGCATCAAAATAGGTAAAGAAAAGGCCGCTCGTAGGACAGCAGATCCTAAGCGGCTGAAACGTCGTGCTCAAAAGCAGGCACGTAACATGATTGCTAAAAAGCTCGCCAAAGGTAATTATTCTGATCTATCATTTGCAAGAAAACAAGAGATAGAAAAGAGACTAGATAAGCTCAAGCCGCGTATCGATAGAATTGCAAAGAAGCTACTTCCTAAGATGCGTAAACTTGAACAAGAGCGTAAACGTGGTAAATCGAACGCTTCACTAGATAGAGCAAATACAAAAAATGATTAATTCTTTTAGCCAATACCTTGTAGAAGAGGATCGAGTGGTTTATTTTGCCTTTGGTAGAATGAATCCTCCAACTGTGGGTCATGGCAAACTTATGGATAAGCTAGCATCAGTGGCTGGTCGTAATCCATACAAACTGTTCCTATCACAATCTAACGACAAAAAAGATAATCCTGTGCAGTATCAGGACAAAGTCAAACATGTGCGTAAGATGTTTCCAAAGCATGCACGTTCAGTAATGATTAATAAGAAGGTTAAGACTCCATTCGATGCGCTATCTGCATTATATGATGAAGGCTTCCGTAAAGTGGTTATGGTTGCAGGATCAGATAGAATACAAGAGTATGATATTCGTCTGAACAAGTACAATGGCAAAAAAGGCGCTCATGGTTTTTACAACTTTAATAATGGTATTAAGATTGTATCTGCAGGACAAAGAGATCCAGATGCTAAGGGCGCAGAGGGTGCTTCTGGCACTAAACAACGTGGCTTTGCATCCGATAACGACTTTACTAAGTTCTCTCAAGGTCTTCCTAAGACAATGTCGACAGCAGATGCAAAGCGTTTGTTTAATGATGTGCGTAAAGGAATGGGACTTCGCGAAGCTAGTGAATTCAAGAGGCACATTGCATTAGATTCTGTTTCAGAGACTCGTGAGAAGTTTGTGCAAGGAGAATTGTTCCAGTTGGGCGAATCTGTTATTATCAAGAAAACAGATGAAGTGGGTACGATAACTGTTCTAGGGTCTAACTATGTGATTGTTGAGACTGCCGACCGCAAGACTCGTCAATGGTTAGATGCTGTTGAAAAGATCGAAGAGAAGACACTCACACCAGCTGAACTGAAGAAGCGTGAGAAGGTTGCTAAGTCGATTGAGCGTGACAATCCTGATATGCCCATGGATAAGAAGATGGCCATTGCTACTTCAGTTGCTAAGAAGACTGTTGAAGAATACAAGTATGAGTGGGGCACAGATGCTTCTGCTAAGCATGCTCGTAAGATGACTCCAGGTCAACAAGAAGCGCAGGATCCAGATATTAAAGACAGAGAAGGTTCTCAACCAGCTCGTTATCACAAAGGTTTATCTAAAGCAACAAAGATTGCTAGAGACCGTCACTTTCAAGCTAATAAAGATGGTCCAGCCCCTGGTGATGCTAACGCTAAAACAAAGCCATCTAAACATACAACATTTGTTCGCAAGATGATGGGTGAAGCTGACTCTCGAGTAGCTATGGCAAAAGCCAAGATCGATCGTGAGAAAGAAGCCGACAAGAAGAAACACGATAGTATGATGGATCGTGCTAGACTTAACGATACGAAGAAAAAGAACATGCAAGAATATGGTGGACCTCCAATTTCTCAGAAAGACTATATGAAGAAAAAATCAACTGGGATTGGATATAACTCAGTTCAAGAGGCATCTTTTGAAGACAAATCAAAAGCATCAGGAATTTCAACAGGCACTCTAAAGAAAGTTTATCAACGAGGGGTTGCTGCATGGAAGACAGGTCATAGACCTGGTACAACACCCTCACAGTGGGGCCACGCGCGTGTAAACGCGTTTATTAGAAAGAAAAAACAAGGTGGTTTAAACCACGATAAGGATCTAGCGTAATGACACAATCTGCAGATAAAAAACCCGAGATGTATGTTGGTCCAGATGGAAAACCTAAAGTTCGTATGGTACCAGTTGATAGAGAGGTTGTCAAGAGTGAGAATAGTCAATTAGCTAAACTCAAGCTGATTAACAAGATCAAACGATCTGGTGTTGTTAAGACCGGTTCTATGTCTAAAAATGAAGCTAAAGATCCAGAAGAGTATGATAAAGAGGGCTCAATGATGAAGGGTCAACTTCGTCAGATCTGTTCTGCTAACGAAAAGTTAATGTCAATGGTTAAGGATGATGATAATCTTCCTGAGTGGGTTCAATCTAAAGTAACTAAAGCTACTGACTATATTCGTTCGGTCAGAGACTATTTGGAGTCAGAAAAGATGGAAGAAAGCACTAAAGTATCAGACGTGAACGAAGTTTCAGCTAAGACTCTTAGTAACTATATGAGAAAGTCTACAGCTGATGCTGGTAATGCCAGCGTCTTTGATGTTAGACGTCAAGACAAGAGGATTGGCGGACAGAAGAGAGCTGATGACAAGTTGCGTAAAATGCAAGGCAAAGGATCTGCTGCTAAGGTAGCTGCAACAGAATCAGTTAATGAAGCCGCAACACCTGCTATGAAAAAGGCTGCAGATGAACTTAACTCATATGCAAAGAAAAGTGGTGGCATAGATAAAGCTGACTTTATGAAAACAGCTAAGATGTTATCTACTGGCAAAGCAGGAATGGCTCTTATCAAGTTTGTTGATGGTCAGGACACTGAAGTATATGAAAAGATTCTTACGGTTATGGCCAAGCATATGGGTAAACAAACAGTTGAAAAAATGTTTAAAGTTAAAATCCGTGAAGAAGTTGAGCAGATCGATGAGTTAACTGCGGCTGAAAAGAAACTTGTTAATCAAATGTATGATAAAAAAGGTAACCTTACTCCAATGGGTAAAAAGGTTATGAACCACGGTAAGAAGCCTGGTGATAAAGGTTATGTAGAATCAGTTAATGAGCTTTCTAAAGATACAATGCAATCATATTGGGACAAAACCAAAGGTGATGATGCGTTTAGTGGTTCAAGAAAAGCTAACAATAGACTGAAGGGCGCCATCAACGTCACTACTAAGTTAGACAGACTAAAGAAGATGGTTAAGAAATGATTACGTTCAAGACTTTTTCCGAAGAAAAGCATCCAGCTCTAAAAAGGGCTGGTGTATCTGGTTTTAGTAAACCTAAAAGAACTCCAAGCCATCCTAAGAAAAGCCACATCGTGGTTGTCAAAGATGGGGGTAAAGTAAAGACTATTCGTTTTGGTGAGCAAGGTGCATCAACGGCAGGGGACCCTAAAAAAGGTGAATCAGATCGCATGAAGAAGAAGCGGTCATCGTTTAAAGCTAGACATGCTAAAAATATTGCAAAGGGTAAAACATCGGCTGCGTATTGGGCAAATAAGGAAAAGTGGTAAATACAAATGGCAGAGACAACCAACACGCGCCTACTAAGAATTGAGGAAAAGCTAGATAGACTAGCTGATGCAATGGTATCTTTGGCCAGAGCAGAAGAAAAAATGGCGGGACTAAAAGATGATCATGAAAAAATGTATGAACGTGTCAATAGACTATCTCAGAAACTAGACGAAATTGATCGTAAAGTTGAAGACAATGCACATACGGTAAAAGTAATTAATAAACTATTCTGGGTAGCAGTTGTTGCTATTGCAGGATCAATTGCAGCTCAACTTTGGATGTAAGGAGAATACACATGAGCAATATCACAGCAAAGTTGGCTGAAGCATATGCACAAGTCAACGAAAACCAACAAATGGCAAACAAAAAAGCATTGGCGAAAGCTGCGGCTAGTTCTGAGAAAGGTAAGGCAGCAGTAACGCTTCCTAAGGCTCCTTGGGACAAAGATAAAGAGAAGACAGAAATGTCTTCCAAAGAGAAAATGAAAAAGGGACTATACAATTCTAAAATGGACCCTGTTGATAAAAAAGAGCTTAAAGGCAAGCATGCTGATCGCGACGATAAAGATATCGACAATGACGGTGACACAGATTCTTCCGACGAGTATCTTCACAACCGCCGTAAAGCGGTTTCGAAAGCTATAAAAAAAGATGATGAAGTAGAAATGAATCCAACTAAGAAAAAAGATAAGGCATCAATTCAAAATGCTGACCAAATGGAAAGCACTATTCCATCTGTATATGCACGTATTCTTGAAGCTAGAAAACATGATGACAAAGCTAACCCAGGTAGCCCAGCGGGCGAAGGGTTGTCTCCTACAGCTAAGAAAGCAAAAGCTGATATGGAAGCTGGCGCTAAAATGGATGATACGGAAGAAAAAGGTCATGATGACGTCTCTAAAGCAGGTCGCGCTGGACCAGCTCGCAAAGCTCGTCCTAATGACAATATGAAAGGTGACAAGTCAGTTATTAACCCTGCTAAAATGAAAGGAAACTAGACATGGCTGTTAAACCTCCTTCGTGGTGCTCCAAGGCAGTTCCAGTTGCAAGTGGTTGGAAGCATTGGGCTACAAATGAAATTCTTTTGAACAAACGATTTACTCAGGAAGAGATTGACGGTTTCTGGGCAGAGAAGGATACAGCCACCACAGCTCCAATGAATGATTTGACTGATCTTATCACAGAAGGTAAACTTGAAGCTGAGACGATTAGATTTGAACAACAGGAGGCTTCTCAAGATACAGATCTTGAATCAATGTCAAAGAGACAGTTAGAAGCACTTGGTAGGGAACATGGTGTAGAGCTTGATCGTCGTCAAACTAAAAACACTTTAATTGAACAGATGAAGAGTATTATTACCTCTAAATAGGAGTAAAGACTTCTGCTGAGGTAATCATGCTAAAATTAACTGAAGAAAACCTACATCTCTATGCTGCAAAGCATTATTATAATCCAAAGTATATTGATGCGGAGGAGTTTCAAGAGGATCTGAAGAGGTTCAAGTATATTAAAAGATTGTTGAATCGTTATCTAGAAACGGGTAAGCTGTCTGAGAGACTTGTTCTCAATCATTTGATAGTTATATTCAATGTCTTTGGTATCGAAGCTGGGTTAAACATACTGGAATTAAAGCTACTGGAGAGCCATTGGAATATAATTAATCCATTTCTAGTATTTCTAAAAGCTGTAGAGGGGGACATAGATATAGACCCAACTGTAGCTGCCGCATTAAGGAACATATGATGGGTATCATTAAACGCGCTGGTGATCTAGTATATACTTTTAGATTCTTAAAGTTGCTGGTAACAGACTTTAAGGATACGGAAGCGTTTAAGCTAGGCATTATTGATAAAGATGGTAAACGTATTCAACGACCTAATAGTTCAGAAGAGCGCAATGCATATACTCCATTCCACAGATTGGTGTATAATATCAAGAAGCTGATCCCAGGTGGTAAGTTAGGATCTTATGTTAGTGCTCTATATCTAATTAAAGAGCAGTTTAGTGTATCTGAGAAAAAGATTATAGAAGCATTGACAGAAGCTGGTGTTGATCACTTAGATCTGTTGACAGAAAGCTCTCAGTGGTTTATACTGGAAGATGGTAGGTTGTCTCCAGGATCATATAAAGTATCAACCGCAAAAGTTCTTAATTCATCGATGGATGAAATGGTTAACAAAAAAGACACGGTTATTGCTGATGAGCATTGTTATCCAGTTGGCGAGATTTTTGGTGTTCAGATATATGAGATGACACATCGCAACACAAATCAAAAGGTTTATGTTTCTGTAGAGGAACTATTGGTATGACCCCTAGATGGAAAAAAGCTGGAAATAATGGTGAAGTAGAAGTTACAATAAAAGGTCAACGATATAAGATTGAGAAGGCTTTGGATCACAACGAGCGTCATAGAGGTGAGTATAAGATTATGATGTGGGATAAGCGTAGACGTGACTGGGAGTGGGATAATACAGTTCAAGGCAAAGGGTATGCAAAAGAACTTGTTATGGATAAATTAGATGAAAACTTTCAAGACGGCCGCAATCCTCAAGACAAAGGTGATAGTGCTAGACATGGTATTCCAAAGAAAGCCTCTATCTCAACTCTTAAAAAGATTAGATCATCAGCTTCTACAAGTAAGCGTAAGAAACAACTAGCACATTGGCAGATTAATATGCGTAAAGGTAAACAAAAGAACGAAGATGTAGCAGCCGTGAATACAGGATCTATTCCTAATCCAGCTACTACAGTCATGGGTAAAAGACCTAAAGAAATTAACGTAACGGATCGTAGACGGAAGAAGAATAAACTTCCTGTATTGTTAAAACGATTCAGAAAGCATATGGAAGAAAATGGCTAAGGTATACTTATTCCTGTTTCTTGTATCTTTGATGTCTGGCGTGGGGTATGCTGGATACAGTTATTATATGTGGTCACAGGAAACAATTGGGACATTGAGAGAAAACAATGTTAAATTGGTAACAGCAACAGAAACACTCCAGGCGACTGTAGAGAAGATTACTGCTGATGCAAAAAAGAATGAACAACTAAATAATGATTTAACCAAAAGATTGCAGCAATCACAAGAACATCTTGATAAGCTAAGAGGTGTGTTTGCTAAAATCGACTTGACAATGGAGGCATTAACAAATGCGCAAGGACTTGAAGACAGAGTCAACAATGCTGTCAACAAACTTATTGGGCGGATCCAAGACGAAACTACTCCTCCTTCTGACGACACCAATCCTGCTGGCGGGATGTCTGGGGAGACCACCGGAACCGACAGTAGTAGTAGCAACTGAGTACCAAGAACAGAACATTCCACTTCAGGAAAGACCGAAGGCTGTAGATTTTCCTCCGGTTGATTGGTTTGTTATTACTGAAGAGAATTTAGAAGAGAAGCTAGCCGAGATTGACACTAAGACTGGCAATGTAGTTTTGTTTTCAATTACTCCTAAGGGGTACGAGAACTTGGCAATTGGTATTGCTGATCTTCGTAGGTATGTGAAAGACCAACAGGCCATTATTGCATACTATGAAGAAGCTCTAACACCAGATGAGCCCAAGCCATCTCCCGAAGAAAAATAAAAAAATATATATTTTAAATATAGGCGTTTCCCCGCGTTTACCAGTTTGGGAAAATCCTATATAATGCTACCAACAAACAATAAAACAATAGATCTATGGCATACAGTCATGGACATCCATACATATATTCCAACGAGGTGCACGATGCTAAAACCAGTTCCAACTAATCGGGAAAGGGACACAAGAGACCTGATGTCCCAAACTAAATTCTATGAAGGCTATTCCAGATGGGATGATGAAAAGGGCCGCTATGAGATGTGGGACGAATCAGTATCACGCGTAATGGACATGCATCGTGACTTCTATACAGAAAAAATGACTCCAGAGCTGCAGCTATTGATTGATGAAGCTGAGTCTTCATATAAGCTGAAGTATGCTCTAGGAGCACAACGTGCATTGCAGTTTGGTGGCGATCAGCTACTAAAACACATGATGAGAATGTACAACTGCACCTCTACCTATGCAGACCGTCCAAGGTTCTTCTCTGAGCTGTTTTACGTGCTCTTATGCGGTGCTGGTGCAGGATTCTCTGTGCAGAAGCATCATGCAGATAAGATGCCCAGCATTGCTGAACGTAAGAAGCAAGCTAAAGGCTGGGTAGTAGAAGACTCGGTAGAAGGTTGGGCAGATGCACTAGGTGCGTTGATGTCATCATACTTTACCAGCGATCAACAGATGCCAGAGATGGCTGGTCGTAAGGTTTACTTTGACCTTAACCAAGTCCGTCCAAAGGGCGCAATGATCAATGGTGGCTTTAAAGCACCAGGGCCAGAACCACTTCGTCGTTCGTTGGATAAGATTGAGCATCTAATTCAATCGCGTGTGCTGAAAGGTGAAACTCGTCTGCGTCCTATCGACATCTATGATATTGCTATGCATGCAGCTGATGCTGTACTTGCTGGTGGTGTTCGTCGTTCTGCAACAATCTGTTTGTTCTCGAAAGATGATGAAGAGATGTTGAAAGCAAAGACAGGGAACTGGTTTGTCGACAATCCACAGCGTGGCCGTTCCAATAACTCAGCTGTTATTGTTCGTGATGAAGTTACAAAAGAAGAGTTCTCCAATGTGATGAAATCTATCAAAGAGTTTGGAGAGCCAGGGTTCTTCTTTGTAGATGATAAAGACATCACAACCAACCCTTGTGTTGAAATTGGTATGTTCCCACAGCTAGATGGTGAGTCTGGTTGGCAGGGGTGTAACCTCACAGAGATCAACGGATCTAAGTGTACATCAAAAGAAGAGTTTTTCAAGGCTTGTCGCGCAGGTGCTATTATGGGTACACTGCAGGCTGGCTATACAGACTTTAAATATCTAACGGATACATCAAAGAAGATCTTTGAGCGCGAAGCACTATTAGGGGTTTCCGTGACAGGCTGGATGAATAACCCAGATGTTCTTCTCGATGTAGAAGTTCAAAAAGAAGGAGCTGAAATTGTTAAACAAGTTAATAAACAAGTTGCGGAACTTATCGGAATTAATCCGGCCGCTCGAACAACGTGCGTTAAACCGTCTGGAAACGCTTCCGTACTTCTCCAGACGGCGTCTGGTATACATGGTGAGCATTCTGCTCGTTATCTGCGTCATATTCAATTAAACAAAGATACCGAGGTTGCTCAGCTGATTGCTAAGACTAATCCATACATGGTAGAAGAGTCAGTGTGGTCAGCTAATGGTACTGACTATTGTATTGGCTTCCCTGTTATCTCACCCGAGAATTCATTGTATCGTGAAGACCTATATGCAACAGACTTGTTGGAAAAGGTATCATTGGTACAGAATAACTGGGTAGAAGCTGGGACCAACTATGAGTTGTGTGCCAATCCAAAGACCCGTCACAACGTGTCTAACACTGTTACTGTCATGCCACATCAGTGGACACAAGTAGAAGACTATGTGTACGAAAACCGTCATTCATTTGCTGGTATTAGTTTCTTGGCAGGTTCTGGTGATAAAGACTTTGCCCAGGCTCCAATGACAGAAGTACTTACTGAGAGTCAGATTGTATCCAAGTATGGTAAGGCCGCTTTGTTTGCATCTGGTTTGATTGTTGATACACGTAAGCAAGGGTTCCGTGATTTGTGGGAAGCTACAATGATCGCTCAGACACCACCAGAATATCAAGGTGAAGTATCAGATCTACGCGCTGAGTGGATTCGTCGATTCAATAAGTTTGCTGATAACTATTTTATGAATGATCTCAAAGAAGCAGAGTATTGTCTCAAAGATGTATTCCTCCTTCATAAGTGGACAAAGATTCAACAGAACATTAACTCTATTGACTTTGTTGACGAACTGGATGAGAAGCGTTTTACAGAGATTGATACAATGGGCGCCGTAGCGTGTCAAGGGGGCGCATGTGAGATTACTTTTTAGTTACTTCACATCACATAGGGGTGGCGACAAAAGTCGCCACCGCCTATATACCTCTAGGTACGAAGATTTGTGTATGTAGGAGACAAAGCACATGGAAGAAGAATATTGGACAGACTGTGTCGCCTGCGATACAGAAACACAGGTAATGGTTATTGATAATGATGAGGTACCTCAGAACTGTCCAATGTGTGGATATCCAACCTCATATGAGCTAATGGAAGATGAAGACTAAATAGGTCCGAAAGGGCTTATTTTTTATGTGGTATTATAATGACGAGGTGTTTGATGAAACACCAGAACAGTATCAGGGGTTTGTCTATATGATAACCGAAATCGATACAGGAAAGAAGTATATTGGCAAGAAGTTCTTCTGGAAGCCAAAGATCCTCCCCAAGACTAAGACCCGCAAGAGACGCGTTAAAACACGCGTAGAAAGCGATTGGCGTAAGTACTATGGCTCATCTACCGAGGTGCAACAACTTGTCGAACAAAAAGGTGTTGACAACTACCGTAGAGATGTGCTATACTTATGTAGAACTAAGGGTGAGTGTTCTTACTATGAAGCCAAGCTACAATTTCAATATGATGTGTTGCTCAGCGATGAGTACTACAATGAGTTTATTGGATGTAAGATCCACTCTAAACATATAAGGAAGAATGATGATTCTGATTGATTATAATGCAATTGCTATTAGCAATGTTGTTGCTATGAAGATGGAAGTTGAAGAGAACATGGTTCGGCACATGATCCTTAATAGTATTCGAATGCATCGAGTAAAGAACAAAGCTAAGTATGGTGAAGTTGTTATCTGCTGTGATGGTTGGAACAACTGGCGTAAAGAAGTATTTCCTCCTTATAAGTTTAAGCGTAAAGACGCCCGTAAAGAATCTAGTATGGATTGGACTGAGTTGTTTCGTATTACCAATATGGTCCAAGAAGAGCTTAAACAACACTTCCCGTATAAAGTAGTAGAGGTAGCGGATTGCGAAGCAGATGATATTATCGGTGTCTTGGTTGAACAGACTCAAGAGTTTGGTCAACATGAGGAGGTGATGATTATCTCTGGCGATAAAGACTTTGCACAGCTACAGAAGTATGATAATGTCGCTCAGTACTCTCCCGTACAAAAGAAGTTTATTAAAACCGACACACCACGCAAGCAGCTTATGGAACTAATACTTAAAGGAGACACATCCGATGGAGTTCCCAATGTTCTTAGTGGAGACAGTGTCTTTGTTGAAGGTATCCGCCAAACGCCTTTACGACAGAATAAGATTGACGAGCTGACAAAAGATCCTAAAGCGCTGGGTGAAGAGGTCTATCGTAACTATCTACGCAATAAAAAGTTAATCGATTTATCAGAAACACCTGAGCCCGTCCGTAAAGAAATTATATATAATTATAACGTACAAGAAGTGGCTGATAGAGGTAAAGTGCTTCCTTACCTCATTGACAAGAGATGTAGAATGTTATTAGAAAATGTTGAGGAATTTGTATAATGGCACACCAAGTGACTAGACGAGTGCATGAAGTAATTGAAATGGCGTCTGAAGCAAAGACGAGAGAAGACAAGATCGCCGTTCTAAAAAAACATGAGACCCAAGCATTGAAAGATGTTCTCGTGGGCACTTTTCACAGCAAGATTGAATGGAACCTCCCACTGGGTAGACCTCCTTTTGAGGCGGCAGAAGAGCGTAGTGTTCCTTCAAATTTGTTGAAGCAAACCAGAAAATTTAATGATTTAATTAAGGGTGGTCCAGGCGACACATTACCAGCCTTCAAACGAGAACAAATCTTTATCCGTTTGATCGAACAAATCCATCCTAAAGATGCCGAACTTCTATTGAAGATGGTGGCAAAAAAGCAGCCGGCTAAAGGCATTACTAAGAAATTAGTAGAGGAGGCCTTTCCAGGACTGATTAGTTAACCTCAAATAAAACACAAGGAGATGTGTATGACTGATTTTCAGCTTTCTGTACTTCAAAAAGATTCTCAAGAACTTCGAGAGTATATCTCAGAACTTTCCCTTAAAGGAAAAGATACTCTAGTAGCAAAACTCTCAAAGAAACTTGATTTCTTAGAATCACGAATTGCTGTTCACATCTAACACACGGAGGTGGCGGTGGTCAGTTTTCACGGCTGACCACCAACAACCAAGGAAACCAAATGCCAACCTACACAATGATAAACAAAGAAACTGGCGAAGCGCAAGATATGATCTTGTCAATGTCTGAACGAGAAGAGTTGCTTGCTACCGGTGAATATACTCAAGCCCTCACTGCACCAAAAATTGTCACTAACGTGAGAGGAACACTTAGCATGACATCAGATGGTTGGAAAGATCATTTGAAGCAAATTAAAAAGACTTCTGGACGAGGTAATACAATTAACGTCTAATGGCAAATCGACATAAAACACCGCACAACTCACTACAGGTTAGAATTGACGATCTGTTAGAGCATGACCCCATTACAAAAAATCAAGAGGTTGTATATGACGCATGGGAGAATGATTACAATATGGTGTTGACTGGTTCTGCGGGAACCGGTAAAACATTCTTGGGAATGTATCTAGGTCTCGAGCAAGTCTTAGAACCAGATACAGAACAGGACCGCTTAGTAATTGTTCGCTCGATGGTGCCCACAAGAGATTTAGGATTCTTACCTGGTACCAAAGAAGAAAAAGAAGATGTGTTTACTTCTCCATATAAAGCTATTGCACACGAGCTATTTGGTGACAAGTCATCCTGGAACAAAGCTATAACCGCAGGTAAGATTCAGTTTGAATCAACGTCTTTCATCCGTGGACTTACTTTGGATAATGCTGTAATATTAGTGGATGAAATGCAGAATCTTTCGTTCCACGAATTGGACTCTGTCATAACACGAGTTGGAAAGAACTCAAGAATTATCTTTGCGGGTGACTATCTGCAATCTGATTTCAAGTACAAAGATGATAAGGATGGTATTATTAAGTTTCTGACAATTGTTGAACAACTCAAGAAGTTTGAGATAATCAATTTTGGTTGGGAAGATATCGTTCGGTCGGATTTTGTGAGAGACTATATAATGACGAAAGAGATGTTAGGAATAGAACCATGAATGGACATAAGTTTCAGATCTACGGAAAAGAGATGTGCGAATACTGTGATAAAGCAAAAGAGTTGTGTAGCCAATACTCACTCGAGTTTGATTATTATTCAGTAGACGATAGATTTGAAGGTAAAGCTAATCTAGATGCGTTGAAAGAAAAAGCTAGTATTGATAACCTTAATATTAGAACAGTGCCAGCAATTTGGCATAACGGCAAGTTCATTGGAGGTTTTAACGAACTTGGCACTTATATTGAAAACACCAGAGAGTTCGGCCAAGGAGGTTTCTAATGGCTAAGTTTGAGAGGTACGACCCTCGCAACAAGAAAAAAGATCGTAATAAGAATAAGTCGTTAGACCAAGAAACACGAATTAAAGTTATGGGTAATGACAATAAACTTCCCGGTTTTAAACTAAATGAGGTTATGTACGATGAATATGAAGGCCTCGACGAAGATCCCCCTCAACAACTTAACGGGTGAATATGTGTTCTATATTCTAAATCTTAGAACGCAGTATGAAGATATTGTGTCGTTCCGTAAGACATATGATTTACCATCCTATAGTAGTGATATAGATAGTTTATATTACTTTATTAATCATGGTGCAAAAAACAATCGCTTCCGCAAGCGGTTTGATGAAGCAATGGAAATTGCCAAAGATATTATAAAGAGTTATGAAAATGAAAAAACTAATCTATCAGGTGTACACGGGCAAGAAGAGCGAGCTGTACAATCACTGTACCCAATCAGTCGCTGAGTATGCAAAACGAATAGGGGCTGACTATGTTCAGCAACGAACACCTATTCTAATGATTAAACCTGACCCCTTTACTAGCAATAGGAGCAAAGAATCATATGAAAAATATGGTGGATTCCTTCCGATCTTTGAGAAAGAGAATGCTTTCTCCTACCTCAAGTCGTATGATCAAATTGCTATTATTGACGCTGATATTTACGTACGGCCTGATTGCAAAGATTGCATTTTTGCCGCTGCTGGCACTAGTGTTGATTTTGCTGGAGTTCTAGAACGATCGATGCCAACAGTACCAGCTTATACACAAAAGCTGGCTAACTATACACGTATGCAATATGCTCATCCTGGGCTTAGTGGTCTGTTTAACTGGGACCACAAAGCTGGGGCAGACTTCTATAACATGGGTCTGATGGTTGTTAACAAGTCGATTGAGAAATACCTCAACGGAGAAACTCCCCAACAGTTCTTACGCAGACCTAGATTCAAACCTTTCGTAGATGGTGTTGGAGCGTGGAAATGGTCTACAGATCAGACACTTCTTAATGTGTGGGTCAAAGAAGAGAAGATGGCTGTGAATAATCTTGATTGGAAATGGAATGGGTTGTTTACTGGTATCGGAATGGATAAGATTAAACAATGTAACTTCGTTCATTTCTTTTTGAAAGATAAGCTACCAAATCGTGGAGAGAATGTTGAGGAGCTAATGAAGTATGTATAAATTATTCATTCACATTCCAAAGAATGCAGGTATGACTATTCGTCGTAGTCCTATGCTAAACAATAGAATAATGTTAGCTGGAAGTAACATTCACAAGTCCCCACAGTATTCTCAAGCTGTGCTTAACAAGATGAATTCACTAGGAGATCATCATGGTTTTGAACATGCTCGCTGGCGCGATATTCATCCATCAATACGTAGAAACAACACTTCATTTGCTGTTGTCCGTAACCCCTGGGATCGTGTGGTTAGTCGTTTCTTTTTTGCAAAAAAGGTTATTGAAGTTGAAAAGAAAGTAGACAAAAGTTATGCGGATGTCAGTTCATTTGAAGCGTTTTTAGAAGAGCGGCATAAGTGGGGTAACGAAGACTACATGTGGCATAGAGCTGTCCGTGGTTGGTATCCTGCGTTTGATCATGTTAGTGATGATAAAGGAAACGTCCGTTGCGATATCATTCGATTTGAACATCTCAACTCTGATCTATGCAAATACTTTAACCTGGTAGAGATGAGTGCAGCTCGTAATGTAACTGCAATTAATAAGGGATCATATAAAGATCTATATACACCCGAGACCATTCAGATCGTAGCTGATTGGTACAAAAAAGATATTGAACAATGGGGCTACGACTTTGATACAGGCCCGACAAGGAACACAATGTATGCTTGATATATTATTTAATAAGAACGGATGTGATAAGGCTATTAAACATCACTATCACACAGTGTATGAACCAGAGTTTGATACTCTAAGGAACGAACCAATCAACATTCTTGAAGTTGGGGTGTTCAGAGGTGACAGTATTAAGGCTTGGCTAGAGTTCTTTCCTAATGCCACAATCTATGGTATTGATATCTTCAAGCGAGTCAGTCCCAATGACATTGAAGTGCTAAACAACGAGCGAGTCCATTGGCTTAAATGTGACAGCACAAACATTGCGGTACGAGATCAGATTAAAAAGAAGTGGCCTCGAATCCGTTTTGATATTATAATTGATGATGGGCTGCATACACCAGATGCCAATGCAAAGACTCTACACAATCTATTTCCTTTACTAAAAAAGAATGGTAGATTCTATGTTGAAGATGTATGGCCGCTTGACGTTATGACAACCCAAGAGATGCAACACTGGTGGATTCAAAAACATCCGGACAGATACAACATTTTAGAAATGAACAAGTTCTTGAAAGAATTGGATGGCAAAGACACTAAGCGCTTTGATCTTCGTAAACAATCGGGCGAACCAGATAGCTATATTATAAGAGTACGGTGAACGGATGAAAGCATACGCAATTGTAATAAAGGGCCATAAGCTGTCTGAACAGTCCTATGAGATTTTAAACCAATCATCAAAGGATGTAGGGAACACATTTCCTATTAACAGATTTGATGCAATCACTCCCTATGAAGTTGATAGCGTAATGAAGGATCTTAATGTTGTCTGGAACTACCCATGGGCAGGTAAAGAGCAATGTCTGCAAACAGGTTTACGTAAGAATGCGTATAAAACCAATAGACCTAAAGCAAGAATTGCTTGCGCTCTTAGTCACTACAAGTTGTGGAAGACCTGTGTCAAGACACAGGAGCCTATGATAATTCTTGAACATGATGCTAAGTTTGTTGAGAAGATTGACTTTGATATTAATGATTCTAAGATGTATATCATTGGCATTAACAACCCGCTAGGTGCAACAAGACGTGCTCGTGAATTTTACACAACAATTATTAATAACAAACCGTGGATCCAATTGGTGCCAAAGATTGATCATTACGATATCCCTCAAGGGCTGGCTGGTAATAGTGCATATATAATCAAGCCAGAAGGGGCTAGTAGAATGCTTAAGCTAGTCAGAGACCATGGGCTTTGGCCCAATGATGCTCTTATGTGTCGTCAGCTTGTACCTCGTCTAGGAGTCACCAAGAAGTTCTATACACAGGTTCAAGGTACAGAGAGTACAACATCTCTATGAAACATTATGTCATTACTATGTCTCAGACTCCTCAGTCAGTTCAAGCAGCTGAACGATGTATTGCTTCTGGCAAGAAGTTTGATCTTAATATTGAGAAGTGGGAAGCAACTACTCCTAATGAATTGCTCTCAGCGTTTTTGTGGGATGCAGGTATTGGTGAAGCTGGGTTTAGAGAGAAGTATTCGCGCTTAGAGAACTGTATGGCAGCTTTTCATTCACATTGGTCACTGTGGAAGCATTGTACAGAGATCAATCAAGAAGTAACTATCTTTGAACATGATGCTGTCGTGGTTGACTATATTCCAGAAATGATTCATAATGGGTGTATTAGTTTAGGAAAGCCTTCTTATGGTAAGTTCAACACTCCCACAACATTGGGTGTTAATCCTTTAACATCTAAAAGGTACTTTCCTGGTGCACATGGATACAGAGTTAGTCCTCAAGGAGCTAGCTTGTTAATTGCTCAGGCTAAAGTGTTTGCAAGACCAACAGATGTATTCTTGAATAATGAAGTGTTTCAATGGCTCCAAGAATACTATCCGTGGCCAGTAGAAGCAAGAGACAGTTTTACCACTATACAAAGAACAGAGGGATGCTTAGCAAAGCATAATTATAACAATGGTTACAAGATTATCTAAACTGTTCATTACTGGGTGTGATGAGAACACGAGATGGATGCTCCCTTGGTTTGAGAAGAATTTCTACAAACATAACCCCGATGCTAATCTCCATGTGTTTGATTTTGATAAGACAGGTAGGGGTTGGTTCAACAAACCCGTTGTAATGAGACTAGCAACAGAAATGGCAGAGAAGATCTGTTGGCTCGATACGGACTGTGAAGTAAGAGCAGATATCACTCCCATATTCGACCTCATAGACTCTAATAAACTAACAATGGTAGAAGACCAGCCATGGAGCATGAGACGTGGGGAGAGGTGGCACAATAGTGGTGTAGTAGCGTTTGCTAACCGCCCACTAGTGTTGGACCATTGGGCAGAAGAATCGATAATGATGGTAGAAGATCGTGGCACAATGTTTGGGGATCAAGATATTCTTCATGGGATTGTTAGAGAAGGTCTTAAAAGAGAGATACATATACGAACGATTCCAAAACAATGGAATACGCTTAGGTTAGACTTAATCGATCGCACCGCTCCTTCTAATATTAAAATTATGCATTGGACCGGTAGACTTGGAAAAGAAGAGATAAGGAAGCAAATGAATGAGTAGGACCGTTCATCTAATTGGTAATGGCGATAATGCTGTAATGTATAAACCATCAAAAGGTATTAAGGTTACATGCAACATCCCTCCGTTTGAAGTAGCAAATGTATATACAACCTGTCTTGTTGATTTTAAGATGATGAAAGCTATGACAGAAGGGTCTGTTCATATCCCTGGGGAGTGGACTCTTGGATTTAGACCTAAAATTTGGATGGAGCAAAGACCTGAATTTTATATGCGGGTCGCTCAGCACATCAAGGGGTTCTATCTTACTTTACCTAATTATGTGAGCAACTATACAGACTTTAACTGTGGACACATGGCAACTCACTACAGTGCCAATGAGCTGAATGCAGACGTGGTTCATATGTATGGATTTGATTCTATATTCGACTTTAATCTTCGTAGCTGTACTGACATGTATCTTAACAGTGATAGAAGTCTAACTAACAACAACAGGCTTGCAAGCAACTGGCGGCCTGTGTGGGAGAATCTGTTTAAAGAGTTTCCCAATACCCAGTTTGTTCTGTACCACGAACACAACGATGCTAAGATCAAACTTGGAAAAAATGTCGAGGTACGCACAAAAAACGGTTGACTTTCTTTTAACTTTATGCTATAACGTATAAGTTAGATGGAGGACAATATGTTAGTTGAATTCAATAGTAGATTTGCTAGAAAAAAACAAGATCTAATCTGTGATGTAATTGCGTTTGGATCTGATAAATTATTTCCTGAAGTTGATGATGTCTTTATAAATATATCAGGCATTCGCAAACAAGGAGTTTTTGGCGACTGTATGTATGAAGACGATCATGAGTTTACGATTCGTCTCGACCTTTCCCTATCAATCCCTGATCTGATAACGACTGTTCTGCATGAACTCGTTCATGTAAAGCAATATCTAAATTGTATGGTGATGGATACCGAGAGCCCATACGAGCAACGTTGGCAAGAAATCGAAGCGCATGCCATGGATAAAGAACTAACGGAGGCATTCAATGGCCAGACGCGACCCAACTGATTATGATAAACTTTGTCTGGAAACAACGGACAATAATATCAACATGTTGGTGCCATGGTATCTAATGGCGGCATATGCTTATTATGTTGAAGACAATCCTATTCTATCTGACATGTCGTTTGATCGTATGGGCAAGAAACTATTAACACATTACGATGAAGTAGAACACATGCACAAAGATTATATTACAAAAGATGATCTAGGTGCAGGAACTTTTTTGGGTAAATACCCCTCGCGTATAAAAGGCGCAATAGCAGAATTAAGAGGTAAGGATGGTTGACTCTTGTGACGATCCATGTGATGATGTTGTAGGTGAAAATTTAACAGGATGGTTGAAACGTGACAGTAGCAGAAGTGTGCCGGAGAATTCTGGACAACGATTGGAACGGCGTGACCGAAGTGAATATTATAACACTAGGACGCGCTATGAGCATGGTTGAGATGGTAAAGAAAAGTTCAAAATAACTGTATTCGTGGAGAAAGAAAATGTATAAACACGATGTTCCAATGATGGCCTTTCTTGCCCTATTGTTCTTTTGTGCTTGGGGTATTGGTTATTTGATTGCGATTGATATGGAAAATAGCACACAATTAAAAGAACAGTGTATTGCTGCTGGTAAACAAATCGTTCAAGGAAACTGTATCAATGAGTGATATGGAGAAACAAAATAACTGTTGACCTCATAAGTACTCTATGGTATAACTATTATATCAAAAGGAGAACAAAGATGCTTACTACATACGGTGCAATGATCAAAAACGACATCATCGAAGCTTTCGAAGCTGCTGTTACTAACCCAGAGAACATCAATAGCTCTGGTGGTATTAACTGGAACTTTGTAGAATCTGATATGTTTATTCCGCTGGCTGTCTTCTATGACACTGAGTATCTTAACGATTGTATTGGTGTACTAGTAGATAACTACTTTGAGGTGGCTGCATAATGACAAATTTTGAAAAACAAAACATCGAGTGGAACATGGTTGAGTCTGAGGCTGAACGTATTCACGCTCATCATACACATGGTGATCAACTTGCTATGGTTGGACAGGACATGAAGGAATGGGCTATTAAAACTGGCCACGTCGAGGAACCATACAAAGATATGGTTGTCCTACATGCTATGGACCGCGGTTGGTTACAAGCAAACTTTACTGGATTGGAGATGCCCCATGACGATTGAAGAAGTACGTAAAATGCTCAGTGAAGCTGGTCTAGAATTCTTTGTGAGTAAGACTGATAAGTCAGTCGCCACAATCCATGTCATCGTAAAGGAGAATAGATATGTTGCTTAGTACTGAACAACAAGGCGCGATGGTATTTCATGTTCTCGAACATGGCTATCATCAACCGTTTGTAAATGGTAAAGCTAATAAAGAAAAAATTGAAGATGAAATTGTTAAGGGGTTGTATAGTAAAGTAATCCCACCTTGCGACCAAGAAGATGTTGACTGGATTTGTTGGATGGTTGATAGTATGCTTATAGAACATGGAGACGAAAAATGATAAATTTTTTAGGTAAGGTCGTGCTGGCTTCTTCACTGCTAGCAACTACAGTAGCTGCGGACACAGTGGATCGTGTTAAGGTATTTGATCATACAAAAACTGTTGTTACTCAAGTTCCGCAGACACAGACACGTTGTCAGAACATAGAAGTGCCAATCTATCAAGATGTGCAAACACAAGGCGATGCAGCAGGCGGTGCGCTTGCGGGTATGATCATTGGTGGTTTGCTTGGTAAAGGCGTAACCAATGATGATGGCGGAGCAGCTGCGGGGGCTGTCCTTGGTGGAATCATAGGTGCTGATCAGGCATCACGCTCAAGAACGGAACGTCGAATTGTTGGATATGAAACTCAACAACAGTGTAGTGATGTCGTTTCGTATGTTAATCAAACGCAAGAGCGCTATAGCCACTCTACAATTCGTTTCTATATAAATGGTCAACGATACGTAGTTCAGTTTCAGAAATAATGGCTTGGGTTTTGGTTTTTATATATCTGTATGCAGATGATCCATACGTTGTTAAGTATGACACATACGATTCAATGGTTGAGTGCTTTCATGCTAGAGAAGCACTAAGTGATGAAGTCGGTATGGGCGGAGGATATTTTAAGTCGGGGCAACAGGCCATGTGCATAAGTATAACGGTCTCTTAGCTCAGCTGGATCAGAGCAAGTGCCTTCTAAGCACTAGGTCGTAGGTTCGAGTCCTACAGAGATCACCAAAATAAGGGTGTGGTGAAATGGTATCACGACGGATTCCAAATCCGTAAGTCTGAGTTCGATTCTTAGCACCTGTGCCAGTCACGTTAGTTTGCCACTAACTAGTATGGGTTACCAAGTCCCATATGATTGAAGTGAGTTCGCAGTCACAACAAAAGGGTCGATGCAAGTATGCCGGCAGGTGTATGTCGTTAGTGCAAAGCGTGGAGCGAAAGCGTTGAACCGTTAGCACATACACAGAAATTATCTAAGGAGACTAAAATGGAAATAGCGGTATTATGGTTCTTGTCAATGATGGCAATGGACACAGAAATTAAAAAGCAACAGGTTCACATTGATGAACTAGTAGCGCAATCAATCGTCCAACAAATTGAGATTGTAGAAATCAACAAGGTTCTAGAATCTCATGAAACAACTTTGCTCAAAACAGCAGCAGCTCATTCATCTCTCTATGCTAATCAGCAATTAGAAAATGCTGCCACTCAAGATGAGCTAGAGATTCTCGAAAGCCGCATTGAAGTGTTGGAGATGGAACAACCATCTGAGTAAGGATTATAATGTTTAATAAAGTTGAATTCCTGATGGAGTGGATGGAGAAATATCAGCCCCCCACAGGATATGAACATGAGATTGTAGTTCCTTTAGACAGCGGGGATGAGGTAAAACTCATTGCTCGCTATCTAGCATATAAGAAGAAGGAAGACTTTTTATTTGCTATCTGCCACAACGAAAAACAAACGCTAGAGCAGTGTAGAGGGATCTACGACAACTTGAGGTTGAATGAACGAGCTAATTATGATATCGAGCTTGCAGAAGTTTCGTGGCGATATGAAAGCGCCACACTTCATCAGCTACAACTTGATATGAAAGATCGAGTTTACATAATGCGTAAGTTCATGCCATTTCTTCGAGAGTTCTTGACAAATGGATATGGAGGGCCAACACCACATGAGAATATTATGGCTGTTGCATATCCCCATGGCTTTAAGATGTACGACAACCTAGGAAATGTCTCGGCCGAAGACGGTCAGAAGCAAAGAGCAATGTTGGCTCGAAGAGTGGGTATTGGTGCTATGAAAGACTTTGGTTGGAGCTTTGCAAAGTACGGCTCAGACGGAAAGCTTCACCCGTTGTAAATCTTTTGCAGGTGATCTTCAAACTCTTCAACTTTAGCTAGACGATTGGGCCAGAGAATATAATCTTTCTCTGGATTCTTTTTTAAGTTGTTCAGCAATGGCACGATAGCATTATATAGATTGTCTAATCTCTCTTGTCTATCATTTGCGGCTGAGGCTGCTCTTGCTGCATCTGCACCTATCTCAGCTGCCTTCTGCTGCTGTTTTTGCACAGCATCTAACTCATCTTCATCTACAGCTGTAAATCCAAAATCAAATAAATCTACCATTGTCTATTCCTCTAGTATTTTAAATGTTAAATTTTCATGATCTGGATAGTTAACAACCACTGCCCCCTCTGGACATTGATAATCTATGTGAGCTAACAGTGTTGCTTCACCTGCAGGGATCATATGCTGATGTTCTTCGTCAATAGTAAATGTAAATCCAAACTTATCAATTTTATCACTAGCAGGTCCGCTGAACTTTGTCATACCAGGAGTTGCTTCGTGTACCATATACTCACTGTCTTTGACTTCAAGCGTAAACCCTTCAACACTACAATCATCTCTGTGTTTTTCACGAGCAACAATAACATCAAATGTTCCGTCAACAGGTGCATTGCTAATTTCAAAGTGTTCTGGTGCCCAAGTAAGTATGTCCTTGCTTGAGAACTTGTCCCACACAGTGTAACCGCCACCCAGCATTGCTAATGTTGCTGTTACTACACCTATGCCTTTGGTTATATTTTCTACATCAAAACTAATCATTTTTTTTAGTCTTTCTTAAAATAACTGTTGACCTTTGTCTATTTATGTCCGATAAAGGGGCATCAAAAGGAGAAAAGACATGGAAAAGTTTGAAACAGGTTACACAGCAGAAAAGATCATCGAGAACTTTGCTGGTGCATATATGGATGGTGATGTAGTTCGTTGGGTATCTAACGACCGAGTTCCTTTTCTTGACATGGTAACTGACTTTGCAACATTGGGTTTGATTGCTGATTTTCAAGTCGAGCTTTCTGAGAATACTCGTAAGATCGAGCAGACAGCAATGTTGAAAGATTACATGTTTGCTCAAGCTAATCGTTCAGAAGAACAAAAGAATGAAGAGCGCATGATGGCTCAAGCAGCTTTTGGTCCAAATGCTAAAGTTGTTAACGTAATTACAGGAGAAGTTTTGTAATGGGAGCTTTTGTATTCTGTTCAGCGTTCTTTGTATGTCTTTGCGTAGCAACAGCCATCGTAGAAACTTTTTGATAAAAAGCTAAAATAACTGTTGACCTTATCCTCACAATAGGGGATAAGGGGATATCAAATGAAGGAGATTTATTATGCTTATCGTCAAAGACATCCAAGATGCAATCACAGTTAAGAACAAACTTGCTGGCGTTCTTCGTCGTTCGAACACCTTCAACATGAGCAAGTCTGATATCCAAGTTGAGCTTGATATGATTATTGGTGATCTAATCAATAATATCGCTCGCGAAGAAAAGGCTCTCGATGTTCATATGGATGAGCTGTTCTTGCAAGACTCTGATGGATATGCTACATTGGGAGGACAGATGTAATGGAAATTTTCACATATAAAGGAATCGACTATGACGTCACATTTGGAAAATCTGAAACACTCCGCCATGGAGGTCCGTTCGATCGTGGATCGGCTGATAGTTATTATGGTCGTGGCTTACAGCCTCATTATTTTGTTGGCGATACGTTTACTTCTCATCGCATAGAAAAAAGTGAGATGACCAAGCGAGAATTGCTTGAGTATCATGCTGGTTTCGAGTATAATGAAACTGTTAACCAAGATTGGAAGGATTGGGGATGATTTACAAACACGACAAGTGGGGTGATGATAAACACTACAGTCTTGTCAATAATGGAATGGGAACTTGGGTCCTACGTGAATTTGCTAATCGATGTAAAAAAACAGAGTTGACTTTATCGACAGAAGAGAAGATAATGTTCACTCAACGTCTAAAGGAGAATGGTTGGAATGCAAAGTAAAGCTGAAAGAATTGCAATGATCAAAGCATCTGCGAAACGCTTACAACAGTCAAAGACTCGCGAAGCTCGATTTGTACGTATGGAGGCTAAGCCTTCGAAGAGCAACGCTAAATCTTTTCTCGACAACTCTGATTCTATGAAAGACGAGCGTTATTATACTGATGCATCTAAGTATGCCAAAGAGTGGTATGGTGAAGTATATCATGAAACTACTCGGTTCGATAACGACTGGAATTAATAATTACAATGTGGGATATAACTGATATGAATAGAGAAGAAATGATTACTGAATTGCAGCAACGTGAGTGCCGCGTGATCTTTACAAAGATCAATGGTGAAGAACGTAACATGGTCTGCACTCTTCAAGAGGATGTTCTTCCTCCTGCTAAGAAAGATGATCCGCTGACACAGAAAAAGGTCCGTGCGGTCAATGAACAAACGATTGTTGCTTGGGATGTCAATAAGTCAGCATTCCGATCATTCCGGGTAGAAAACGTGATCTCATTTAGCTGATATAAATAACTAAGTGCACACATAAGGAGATTTTACATGTATCTTGATCCAGGGTTAGTCCAGTGGGCGCTTATTGGAGGCGCTAGTATATGCGCCTTCATGGCAGGTAGAGAGTGGGGTCAAAGAAAAACAACTAATACTATTGAGGATACGATTAACCATCTCTGCCAGGAAGGTTACCTCAAGCATAAAACAAATTCGGATGGAGAAATTGAAATTATTAAGCTCCACGATGAATATTAACTGTTGACTTTATTACAATAAGGTGCGATAATAGTTCTATATTATGATGGAGGTGCACATGGCACGTAGAAAGTTGACTGAGGAAGAAATGGCAGCTAAGGTTGCAAAGATGAAAGCTACTAAGGCTGCTAACAAAGCCGCCGCATTGGAGAAGCTAGGTCTCGATCGTAAGCCTGCTAAGAAGTTTCGTAAGAAGCGTGTGATGACTGAAGAGCAGAAAAAGGCTGCTGCTGATCGTCTTGCTGCTGCTCGTGCAAGTAAAGGACCATCACAGAACAAACTCATTGCTGAGAATGTTCGTAATCTTCCTGACGACAATCCTCTGTCGTTGGTTAATGTTCGTTCTTGGATCAAAGAGAACAAAGAGGTGCTGGCAGGCATTCGTGACTTCAAGACCTCTAAAGATTCTAACGAGCGGTCGAAGTACCAACAGATCGAAACATACGTCTTCAATCTTGAATCGTATCTACGGCATGGGGTCTATCTTGACTTCTTCTATGGATCGCAGATGCAGAATAAGATCTCTCATCGTGTGTATGTTATGGCATACAATAAAGACGGAACTCCAAAACGCAGCGTAGGATGGTACTATCCTGACGTGGGACTCTATACAAAGGAAATGGCTGAGCAGGATGCTTGATAAACAATTTCTAACAAAGGCAAGTTTTGCCAAGTTAATTGAAGGTGCAGTAACTAAAAAGAGACTGACCTACATGGATGCAATAATTCATCTATGTGAAGAAAATGAAGTTGAGCTGGAAGAGGTGCGTAAGTTCATCTCTCCAGTCATCAAAAATAAGTTGGAAGCTGAGGCTATGAATCTCAACTTTCTTCCCCGAGGCAATCAATTACCTATTGATTAGCCATATATAATGTAGTATAATATACGAACATACAACCATACGACACATATCTTAATAAGGAGAATACATATGTCATTCGCAGCGCTAAAACGTAACCGCGCCGACCTCGGTAAACTTGTAGAGCAAGCTCAGCAAGCTACTGGAGGTCAAACTAAACGACAATCAGATGACCCTCGATTCTGGCAGCCTACACGAGATAAGGCTGGCAATGGTTACGCTGTGATTCGCTTCTTGCCAGGAGATGCAGAAGCAGCCACTCCATGGGTCCGCTACTGGGACCATGCATTCAAAGGCCCAACTGGTCAGTGGTACATTGAGAAGTCATTGACTTCTATTGGTCAGCAAGATCCTCTCTCAGAGCTAAACAGTAAAATGTGGAACTCTGGTGTCGAGGCTGACAAAGCTACAGTACGTCAACGTAAGCGGAACTTGCGGTATGTTGCAAACGTATTGATCATCTCAGATCCATCTGCACCAGAGAACGAAGGACAGATCAAACTGTATCGTTTTGGTAAGAAGATCTTTGACAAGATTATGGATAGCATGCAACCTCAGTTCCCAGACGAGAAGCCTGTTAATCCATTCGACATGTGGGAAGGTGCAGACTTTACTGTTAAGATCCGTAAGGTCGAAGGCTATCCTAACTATGATGCCTCTTCATTTAAGTCTCCATCAGCAATTGGTGAAGACGAGGCAATGGAGGAGCTGTATAGTAAGCAGCATGATATGACGGAGTTTACTGATCCGAAGAACTACAAGACCTATGACGAGCTCAAGTCTCGTTTGGCTATGGTTCTTGGTGAACAAGCTCCTCGTACTCAAAAGCAAGCAGCTTCATTGGAACTTGATGATGAGATCCCTGACTTTCCATCAGCTCCCCAGCCTGATATCGCTGGATCGCCTCAACCAGAGATTGCTACAGCAGAGTCTGGTATGGAAGATGATACCATGAGTTACTTTGCTAAGTTGGCTGCAGAGGACTAATCACCTACCACCCACAAATGCGTAAGCGCTCCCACCACCGAGAGGATCAGTGGTGGGAGTTGTCGCATCCATGACAATGCCACCAGAGTTCACAGTTGTTGAGTTATACTGTTTGGCATCAATTAGCTGCTGAGCGTATGTTTCTAACTCTTGACGTCTTTGATTAATATCTCCAAGTTGTCTAGCAGTCTCGAAGTCAATTCTTTCCATTGACGCTGCTGTACCTGCTCCTCTAGCATCAACACGTGCTTGAGCGTTTTCAATTGATGAATTTAACCCCAGAGCTTTGGATGCCCAATTGGGTACAGTATCTTTTAACTTCTGCAATGATCCTAAGAATATAGAATCTGGCAAGCCAGAAATCCATTCACCAAATTTAACAAACCCAGTTTTGAGTTTTGCTATTGCATATACCCATTCTTCTTCTAAAGCAAGTCCTATCTTCTTGGGCATAGTCATGAACCATATGGCTAGGTTTTCCATAGAGTTTAAGAAGTTATTCTTGATTCTTTCGTATGTATTACCAACCATTTCTTTGATATCAAGCTCAGGTAGGTCTAAATCAATACCTAACTTAGACGCAAACCATTCTGTGATAGGAGCAATTGCTTTGTTCCAAACCCAGCTACCTATATCTGCTGCTGCGCCCAACCACGCTTTCCATAAGATAGACATAGACTCTCCAATAGACTTCTCACCAGAGAACAAGTCGCTAAACCACTTGAATGCAGATTCGCCAATGCTAAACACTCCATCAATTAAGGATTTAATAGATTCTTTGAAGCTAAACTTTTGAATAATAGCTAATGCATCACCAGAGATGCCTTGCCCTGGCTTGATATTACCATCATCATCAACCTCAACTCCTAGCAGTTTTCTCATTATCCATACCATACCGGACTTTAGAAGGTCAAGTGGTGCACCTATAAAGTCTGCAAAGAATGTGCCAAAACCTTCTTTGAATTTGTCAAACTTAGAACCGTCTTCGTTCTGGTATGCAGTCACAGCTTCAAACAAAGACATAATAACTCCAACTGGCCAAAGTATTTTAGAAAACATAGTTCCAAAAGCTTTTGCACCTGAAATGAATGGATCTAAAAACTTAAATAACCCCGATCCAGCGCCCTTGATAAAGTCAGCAATACCTGCCGACACTTTCATAACAGGGCTTAACAACTTATTAATCCGCTCGGTGGCTTTAGTGATAAACGCGCCTGTCGTACTCACCTTCATTTTGTTTTTTGGGTCTTGAATTGGCTTACCATCAGCTCCAACACCAAACGCATTAAGGAATCCAGTTCTTAGAGAAGCAAACCGTGCCTCGATTACTTCACTTAATGGCCTATAGATCGCCAAGCCTTTTTTAGTCGTATCTCCTGATTTCGCCAAACCTGTTTTAGCATCAACTTCAATGCCAAACATCTTCCCAAGAATGCCTGTCCGTAAATTTCTAGCGCCATCAAGAGCACTACTTGTTAGTGTTGTAAGACCTTTTGTAATAGATGTTATTGCACCCTTTTCCCAACCACGCAGGTCAGCAATACCAGCACCAAACGCTGTGACACTTGCTAGTAGTGGTGCTAATAGGGCAGCTGGGTTAAACATCCCCATAAAACCAAAACTGCCTACATTTTCGCCAGCCTGAAACGCTTTAGATTTTTCAACAATAGGCTTCACAGCTCTATTTTTATCTAACTTATCTTCTAGGTTATCGAGGCGGGACCGTTCAATGCTTTGTACGAGCTTGTCAATATTTTTTGACGTGTTATCAATACCAACATTGTTAACTTTTAACTGGTCTATTACATCTGTTAATGTTGCCATTGTTATCCTGCTTCTCTTCTAGCTTGCTCTTCTTGTTTTAAATAGTCTATGAGTAATGAAAGATAAACTTCCCGTTCCCAAGGTATCATTTCGTCTATCTCACTCAAACTATATTTATGGTGTTGCATTAAAGAAAAGTTAGTTTGATAATGAGTGTATAAATCATTGTGAGATAGACACACTAAAAAAAACTTTGCATTCCTTCTAAAACAACTTTATTTTCTGCACTACAGCTTGAGCATTTAAATTCAACATTGTGTGATAATGAAGGCATTCCTTCAACAAAATGTTGCAGCATCTCAAACTGACTTCTATTCATCGACTCAATAAAGTCTTGAATTTCTTTTTCAGTCTCATCTTTTAAGTCGAGCCGTTCATCATTAGTATGAACAGCAGATAGACTTGCTCTCAAAATTGCAAAAACTTGATCGGTAGAATTACCATCTGGATTCAATTTAATAATGTCAGAATAACAAGGCCACTTAGTTTCAACTTTGATATCATTTCCTAGGTCAATAATATGATCTGTTTTGGGGACATCTATTTGAATATCTTCTACATTTATTGATACTTCATTTTGTTCATCACATTGTGTACATTGAACTCCAACTTTTGAAGTTTCTCCAACCGACTTAGCTCTTAGTTTGGTGAACATATACTCAACATCAAATGTTGTTAAGTTTTGTTTATCAACTCCATTTTCTACACACGCATCTAACGTATCTACAATAGAGTTTAACATTTGATTATTGTCATTAGACTCCATAGCCATCATAAGAACTTTTTCTTCTTTAACGAGGAACGGTCTGAACCTAACCGTTTCCTTTGTTGAAGGAATAGTCATATCATACTTTGGAGTTCCATTAATCTTAGGTAGTGCCATAATTTATCATCCTTATACTTTCTCCCAGTTTCTATACGAAAGCTGGACATTGAGTTGGACTAGGCCATCCAACTCGTTATTTAATTCAATTGCGTTCAAAGTTGTTGGGAATGCATCCATCAGTTTGCATTCATAGACGATAGAATCTCTGGTACGAATATCGATATCCAAATTGATACCAAAGATTTTATCTACAGGGAAATCAAAAGCCATTCCCTTCTTTAGCTGTGCAATCCTCACATCCCTACAATAGGAAGAAGGATATGCAATCTCATGCGTTGCTTGACTAATTGTTGACTCTTGCCACTCTTCAAAGTAGTTTTTAATCATATAGTCATTCATAACATGAAATGTCATACTCACATCATCTGATGCGAATCCATTAGGCATCTTACGACCTTTAACACCAATTAGTCTTTCTTGTGTCAGGATCTGTCTACCTGGCATATTAACATTGGTACAAAGGATATTTAGATCTCTAGTATCATATCTACCAAGGGATGGTAGAGTAACCATAAATTGGTTTGCGCTAGCAAATCCTCTTGACTTAGATGCAACCGATTTTAATTGATCAATGTTCATTACAGCATCCTTCTTGAATCTGCATATACTTTACTACCACTAGCTTTTTGCCAATCAGCCAAAGGTAAGAATGTTGCAATCTCCCACTCAGGCGCTGGTATAATAGCAAATCTACTCTTAACATGGTCTGTTAGATAATGTTTGAAGCATGGTTTAAAATACTTAGTGCGCGCAGATCTCTTTAGATAGTTGTACGACACAGCAAACCTTGTCTTTTCATCATAGTACTTATTATTAGTATTATCCAACAACACGTCTAAGAACTTAGCTCTGAGCATTGGAGGAAGATAATGTAGATTCATTCCATAGAATCCACCAGGAGCAGAGTCTACAATAATTGTTAATGGAAAGGAGTCATAGTAGGGGAGCTTTTCTTTTGTCTTAGGATCGTAAAAGAACATGGCCATTGCACCTGGCTGGAATCTGCTCTTCAACTCAATTGGCTCTTCTTTCATAATCTGATTACGATTGACACGCCGCATTGACTGGGCCTTCTTACGGAACCATTCTCTGGATTGTTTTGTACGAGGTGTGATTCCGTTACGGAATGCTTCCATCTCTAGTGTTTGAAATAAATTGCTCATGGTGGTATTTATACCTTTTTCTTAGGCTTTTTCTTTCGAAAAGGCTTTAGCGGCTTGAGAGGTTTTAAACTTCCCTTCTTTGATTGTGTGGGCATAATTCCCATTTCAGTCAAAGTCTTTTCAGTCCAGATTTGAAAGTCCCATCCCCGATCTTTAGCATACTCATTGGCAGCTTCCCACTTGTTCATATTCTTTACATATGTCATTGCTTCGTTGATATACCGTTTAGACTTGTCGGGTCTCTTTGGAGGTTTGGTTTCTTTGTCTGGTTTGATCTCTACAAGTATTGTCTTGCCAGTCTTATAAGTAATCTTGAGATCCATAAAGTAACGATGCATGCGTTTATCAACATCCCAACGATATGGAATGACTACTTCTTCACTAGACCAACTTTTAATATTAGCATTCATATCACACCAATAGAAGCAATGTCTTTCCCACATAGAGCGATAAATCACCTTATCCGCGTCACCATTGTATTTGCTCCGGTGTTTTACAATATACTTTCCTGAATAAGCCATATAAATACTTTCAACGATTTAACACTATTTATTGGAATATTAAATGGCTCTACAATTCCCAGTTGATTTACAAGACACAAAGTATGAAGCACGAGTTAGTTTCCAGGCTATTAAATTGCGGTCTGTTGATGTGGCAGCTATCTTTGGTAATGCTACACCTGTATCTGGATATGGTACTGGCCAGGTTGATCCTGGTTTGGCACGTGCAGCTGCGAGAGTAAGAGCTACCTCCGCAACCCGAGCTAACATTATTGATGGTATGAATGGTAACGATCCTGCTTACCAGACTATTGAATCTGGTGAGCGGATTGAACGCTTTCTAAGAAAATGTACATTATATCTACCCCAAGCTGTTCAGATCAATGATGCTGCTGCATATGATAATGTAGACCTTGGAATCTTAGGCGCTGGTGCTGCGGCTGGTCTTCAGGCTGGTAATGCTGTTGTTCCATCACTAATGAATGCTACGGTAGAAGGTATCGATTCCTTTGTAGATACACTAACAGGAAACGCTCCTCTAGGAACTCCTGTAGGCAGACTGGCAGTAACAAGAGCGGCCAATAAGATCCCGTCTGACGCAGCCAGAGGCGCTGTTAGATCGGCAACTAGAACTTCTGTAAACCCTAATACACGAGCTTTGTTTAAGAGTGTACCGCTTAGAGAGTTTACATTTACATTTAAAATGATTCCTACATCAAAGACAGAAACTCAGAACATTAAAGAAATTGTTAACTTCTTTAGATCTGAATTGTATCCTGAAGTAATTAAGATTGGTAGTATTAATGCTGGGTATGAGTTTCCAAATGTGTTTGATATCAACATGTATTACAAAAACACTAGCAACCGATTGGCTACAAGAATTCTGCCGTCATATCTGAGAAACTTTACGGCAACATATAACTCAAGTGGTATGGGATTCTTGGAAGGTGGGGACTTCACTGAAGTGGATATTTCAATGACATTCGTTGAATCATCAACACTCCATAAAGAGCTTATTGGAAAAGGATACTAATAATGTATTTTAAAAAATTTCCTTTAGTAGGATACAACTTTGGCGACAATGAAGCACAAACACTGTTTCCTAACCTTAGTGCGTATATTGATATTATTGATCAGGTTAAACAAGAGATTTCTTTTTATGAGAAGTACACAATTCTAGATGGAGATCGACCAGATATAGTTTCTCAGAAGCTATACGGAACCCCAGATTACCACTGGACATTCTTTGCTATGAATGATGGACTGAGAGAGTCTGGTTGGCCCATGCCTGAGCATGAATTAAGAACAATGGTTAAAAAGAGGTATCCTCACAGAGCTGTAACCACTGAAGGTAACATTGCATCGTTCTTTCTTCCTGGTGTAAATGTTGTTGGTAAGACATCTGGTACTACTGGAAGAATTGTAGAAAGAAACTTAGACTTAGGACAGTTGATTATTGCTTCAGATAAAAATGATGCTGGCGTCAATAATAACTTTGGGTCTACAGAACAAATCGCAGCTGGTGATACTATTGAACAACAGGCTGTGAATGTTGTTACGGTGATAAAAGAAACAGAACAATATAATTCGGTGGTATACTATAAAGATTCTTCTGGGACAATTGTTGACATTGATCCATATAACCAAGTAACATCTGGTCTAACTCCAGTTACAATTATGGAAGATTATATTAATTTTAATACAAATTTGAAAAGCATAGTAGTAATCAAACCCAATCAAATTACAGCTGTAGCAAATGAGTACTTTAAGTTATTGAGAGAATAATATGTCAACTGAACAGAATCAATATATTATTCAGCAAGTAGATTTTACTACAGAAAGATTTCCAGAAGAGATCTTCGATCTCACAACGTCTGTAGTTGAACTCAACATCTTTGAGAATATTGAGTTGCCTTATCTTACTGCATCCATTGCAATGATGGATGATGTTGCATTTAAGACGACAATTGGTATTAAAGGGTCCGAGCGCGTAGCCATTCACATAAAGGCGACAAGTAGTTCTAACCCAATTGTTAAAAACTTTATGGTTACTGGAATCGCTAAAGAGATATCAGTTAACGAACGTACTGATGTTAGAGTGCTAACTCTTATTGAAGAGCATGCATATCTAAGTGCAATTCAAAAGATCAGTGAAGCATACACAGGTGTTCCTGAAGATATCATTGAAAATATATTGAGTAGTCATTTAGAAAAACAGCTAACATATAATGATGAAAACTTTGCGTTGCAGAACTTTGCTGCTCAGAATAAAATGAAAGTTATCATCCCTCAGTGGACACCTCTTGAAGCTGCCGATTGGTTGAGAGATAGAATGTCTACAGCAAATGGTAGCCCATTCTTTTTGTTTGCAACTCTGAGAAGTGATGATATTCACCTAGATGATCTTTCCTCTTTGATTGCCACAGCAGCTTGGAATGTCAATACTCCATACACATATGCACAATCATCACACAATATGTTTGCTGGCCCTGACAGTCCTGATACACAGCTTAGACAGATGTTCCATGTAAAATCATATGCAGCATCGAGTATCGAAAGCACAATGAGGTTGGCTCAGTCAGGAGCTCTTGGATCATCATATGATGTATATAATTTAACGTCCGGTGCAGAATCACAAGATGGTTTTCATAGTGGTAGAGATACTATTAATCAGTTTATGAATGATCTGGGATATGCCCCAGAAGATGGGATTGCATTTGATGACAACCTACAAATCGGAGTTACAAACAAAGGATTGTTAAACATTGGTAGCTATAGATCAAAAGCGTTTAGCTCTGTTGTAGCTTCAAAACAATTTTACGATGAAGATGGTTCACAGCTTGCTGGATACCACGATGAGAATGGTAATGCTGGATTGTACAAACTAAAAATTAAATCAGCAGCATTGAGATCGTTGCTAATGAATAATGTATTCACTATCTCTGTTCCTGGCCAGCCATACCTTCTTGATCCATTGGCTGGGGTAGGATCAACTATTAGGTTGGAGTATGCTATGCCAACCACAGACCCAACAAACAATTCTCAAATTGATCCAGATAGATCTGGTAAGTTTTTGGTATATAAGGCAAGACATAAATTTGTTGATGGTATTTATGATACCCAAATGGATATTGTCAAGTTAACAAAGTCGACAGGATCAACATAATGAGAACAATTAGCACAGAATATTATGGCGACGATGCCAGATGGTTTGTCGGAGAGGTTAAATCAATCGCTGATCCAGATAGACTTGGTCGTGTTAGAGTTAGGATCTTTGGCCTACACAGCACAAACACAGCCAAGATTGCTAACACAGATCTACCATGGGCAAATGTTGTGGTTCCTGTCACACAGGGTGGTACAATGCACGTCACTCAGCCTACAGGTATTCAGATTGGCGCAAGGGTCTTTGGAATGTTTATTGATGGTAAGCACTCCCAGGTTCCATTAGTACTAGGATCAATTCCACACAATCCAACATTTAGATATACGTATGATGGCGCGCTTGATGGTTTTGTGTCTCCTGTCCAGTCAGAAGTCATTGGTCAATATCAACAGGGTGATGAGATTAACAATGCGATTAATCAAAGACTAGAAGATGCTGGTGAGCCTCAAGGCTCTGTTGGCGCTCCTTTAACTCAAGCCCAAGTAGAGATTCTGAATGGTATTGTTGCAGGACCAGGAAACCTTACAACTGATCTTATTGGCCAGACCAGACAAGAGCAAGCATTTAACTTCTTTAAACAATACTTCCAAGAAAGAAACCACAACAACCCAGGATATGTTGCAGCAGCTTTTGTTGGCAACTTTATGAATGAATCTTTCGCCCGATTGGATCCTACAATTGGTGAAGTAGATCCTCTTGTTCCAGGAAGTCGAGGAGGGTTTGGTATTGCTCAATGGACCGGTCCTCGAAGGGTTCAGTTAGAACAATATGCTGCAGCCAACAATGCATATGTCGGAAACTTCACTATGCAACTTAACTGGGCAGCTCATGAATTAGAAAATGACTTGCGATTTGTTTATACTTGGTTGCAAGAAGACCAAACAATTGAGTCTGCAACTGAAACGGTCTTTGCCTGGTATGAAAATCCACAAGTATCTGTTAACTTTAAACGTCAGCATCCAGAAGCTAAAAGCTGGAGATCATATCAAAGATCTGGAGGAATCCAAGCATTTCTACGCAGAAACTCTCAGCAAGGTAATATTATTAGAGCCTATAGGCTGGAATATGAAGAAAGACTTGGCGATGCCAAAGCTGTATATAATGCGTACGGAGGATAATTATGGCAACGCTTCTATCACTTAACTCAAAACTAAAAAGTCTTGGTATTATTTCTGGCTTTGATAACCTAGCAACACAATCATCATCAGTCGCGTCTTCTGTACAAGCTCTAAACTCTTCTAGTCTAGGTAATGAGATTAACGCTACAATTGGTGGGGTTCAAGGTCTAAACACAACAACGGATGCAGCAATTTCTATTGGGCTTCTTACTGAAAACCTTCCTGGTCTTCGTAGTCAGATTGTTCAGGATGTTAGTTCTAGCAAGAGCGATCTTGATACCATTACAGGAAACACTGTAGACAATTCATTTAATGATCTTGTGTTTACAAGCGCTACAGCTGAGGGAGTTAAAGCAGGTGTAAACTTTGTTACTACTCCAACATCGCAACAGATGACAAATATTCTACAGAATGTTGTCCCAGAACAATATGCTAGCCAAGTTCCTTCTCTTGTTACCAATTCGTTTAGTGACTTCTCATTAGATCTGTCTACAGCTGTAGGTTCATTTACCAGTTCTTTCTCTGACATTCTTGGATCTGTAACAGGTAATGTTCTTCAAGATGTTATTTTGCAGAACGATACTAGCCCGATTAACATTATTGAAAATTTAGGAGTTGACTCTGCAACAGCAGGTGAAGTTCTTGTTCTCCTTCAATCAAATCGTACCAACGAAGCTGTAGAACTGTTAACAAAACTTACAGGTAAGAGTGCTACAGAAATAGAAGCCGTACTAGCAACCGTACCAACTAGTTTGGAAGATCAGATTGATAAACGAAATGTTGGCAGTTCCTCCACAGGTGTTTATGATGTTTCTGATAAGAACAATGAATGGGATGGTGCAAACACCCCATCAACATTCTTTGATATTATTGCTACACAAGAACAGCTTACTGTTGAGATGTTAAAAAGCTCGCGAGAGATTACAGAGATTGTATTCTTTGGTCATGAGATGACAGAGAACCAATTGCTAACATCAGACGAAATACATCAGTCGTACATCACAGATGGTAATGATGGTATTCCTTTTCACTATGTGGTATTGCCTAATGGTAATATTCAAAGAGGTCGGCCGTTGTCACGTACCGGCACATTTTCTACAACACACAGTCAATTTTCAATTGGTGTTGTTATTCCTCATGTCAGGGGAGTTCCAGCGACCGTCAAACAAGGAAAGAGCGTACGTCAGCTAATCGAATCATTCTATAGCGTATGGCCTGGAGGTCAAGTGTTTGATGCAGAAACGGACATTGGAGACTCTGAAGTAAAAGTAGGTGTAAATATTGGTAACTACATTGCTTCATTTAAAAAAGTAAATTATGGTAGTGCTGCGAGATCATTCTCTACTCAGCAACTTATCTCAGCTGCGCAAGGAAACGTATAATGTCCACTAGAAACGTTGAAGGTATTGTAAATAGAACAACCACTCAGGGAAGTGGGGTAGTAAGAACTGCTGGTAATATTTCATCTGGTATTGGTGATCACACAGGGATTCATCCAGCTCCTGGTACAGAAGGTAAGCCAACAACCAATACTGGCGGGAAACTTCTTAACACATTTGGTATTGAGATTCCTGATAATACCATTCAAGGAAACGAAGCAGAATATACACAGGTGTATGAAACAACCACACCTGGTGGGCATTCGATTGAGTATAATGATACTTCAGGTTCAGAAAGAATTATGATCCGGCATGCCAATGGTACAGGGGTTAATATTGGTCCAGATGGATCTGTGATTGTATCATCTAAGCGAAGAGTTGATGTTGTAAACGAAGACTACAATTTATCTGTTACAGGTGATGGTAAGATGTCATTCCAAGGCAACCTCTCTTTAAGTGTTACTGGCGATCTTAACATTGATGTGGGAGGTGAGTTTAACGTATCGTCCCAAAAGAAAACTGAATTGGTTAATGGACCTTCTGTCACTAAGGTTTATGGTGATAAAATAACCACAGTCAAAGGCAATGAATCAAATCTTGTTACTGGTGGGGGTGTTGTCCAATACTTTGAAGGATTAAATACCATTATCAAAGGTGACGCTAGATATGCTGTTCAGGGGGATATGCTTGTTGCTAGCTCTGGTACATTAACAATGACAGCAGAACAAGAAGTTGTTCTAACTTCACCAGAAGCAAATATTGCGGCTACTAACCTATCTGTATTCGGATCGTCTGGCACAATTGGTGGTGATAATATTATCTCTTATGTTAAAAACATCTATGGAACATCAGCCACATTTACAGATGGTGTGACAGCTCCTACATTCCATGGTGATCTAAAAGGAACAGCAGAGAAGTCGATCACATCAGATGTTACCAACTCACAGAACTATGCTGATCCGGATCCAGGTGGTGGTACAGGTTCAGCGGCTGGTTATACTATAACAGATACAGCAACTGACACAACAGCCTCTGCTCAACCAACTGCAGCATTGTTATCTGACTATCAGGTTAAAGGATCTAAAGGCGTTAAAAAGGTAACTATTGATCCAGATAACATTATTAAAAATAATATCGACCTGTCTGCAAAGACTGCTGGAGTAACTGACAAACAACTATCCTCTGCTCAAGTTCGATCTAAGATGAGAGACCCCGCTCATAGAAGCAATGCAGAGTTTCTTGCCCTGATGCAATCAGAAGGAAAATTGTCCCCAGAATATGTAAAGACTACTCCTCCCAATGTATCCACAATTGTAGATACAACTTCCATTGTCGTTCAAGGTCAGACACCTATAGGAAGTCCTTCACAAGTATTAACATCTAAACGAATAAAGGCTGTCTAATGCCAAGAAATTATATTCCAGATCTGAGATTTGTACCTGAGAGATTACAAACAATCACCGCCCGCACTCCTTTGTGTGATGGTGTAACTATTGGGTCATTCTTGAATGGCGTTACATTAGATCACATTACCGGAATTGAAGACCGTAAACAACTTGCGCGCAACCTTATTCCTCATGCAGAGATTGTTAGAGCAATTCGTGATAATGATAAAAGGTTTGCCTTGCATCAGTTGGTTGTTGTTGAAGGAATATACAAAGCTGCTCCACAAGAACAAATTACAGAGAATGAAGACAACCACAACTTCCTTGCCACTACTGGCAGAGGGATTGTATATGAGTTGAGAAGGAATGGCAAGACAGATAATGACAAAACATTTGAACTAGCAAAGTACTTGCAGGTATATCATCCCACATTTGATAAACTTATCTTAGATTATGACACATATATTGAGGGTGAACTCAATGCTCAAATTATTATACAAATGCCTGAGATTCCTGGAGACTACAAAGTTAAGTTCAAAAGAATTGCAGAGACACGGTTTAATAACACTATTCAAGCTACAAGTCAGCTTGTAGAAATTACAGAGATTCCAGACACAACTGTTAAATTCCCGGCGCAACTTCCAGATCAGGTTGCAGGATACTTTACTGTTGGCGATCTTCATGCTAGACAACTAAGAGTGTTTGGGGGCGATCCATGGCAATCATATGCATCTGATGGAAGAACATCACGTGACGCTGCAATCAAAGAAAACATTAAAAAGATTAAAGGTGGCGAGGTTGTTGTTATATCTGCTGGATATAATGATACAATTACAAGTACTGATGCCCCTACTGCTATTGCTGAAAGAGTTAAATCAATTGTCAACGAATCGGTCAGACGTAGCCATGTGATTACATTTATGCTATTCCCCGTTACATCAAAAGCATCTGCTACCAGACACACCCAAGTAAGACAAGCTATTGTATCTGCTTTAAGTAGTTTTAACAATGTTCGTATTGTAGATCTTAATGATTCTCAATACACATTAGGATTTGATGGACAATCATTGACTAAACAGTCTTACATATCAATCTCAAACCTCCTAATTTAAACGTATAAATAATAGAAATAATTTGGAAGTACAATGGCTATTAGAAGAGTTCTATCAACAGAAGATGGTAATCTGCAGAAAAGTACGCTGATCTCATCACGTACTGTGGATTACGTTGACGTTGATCTTACGTTCAATAAAAAACCAGCTGGTGACATCTACAAAAAGAAAGATGCCGCATCTGTAAAACAATCTATCAAGAACTTGCTATTGACTAATCACTATGAGAAACCCTTTCGACCATTCTTCGGAGCAAACCTTAGAGGCTTACTATTTGAACTTGCTGATGATCAAACCGAATCAGAAGTTAGTGTAAACATTGCAACAGCAATTCAGACTTATGAGCCTAGAGTTGAAGTTATGGATATTGATGTAAATATTCTTCCTGATCAAAATGACATGAGAGTGTCAATTGTGTTTAAGATTGTTAGCACGGAAGAAATTGTAACATTCACTACGAACCTATCGAGGCTGAGATAATGGCAACAACAATTAAGTCAACAAACCTAGACTTCACGTCGATTAAAAACAACCTAAAGACGTTTTTAGCTCAGCAAGATGAGTTTGCAGATTATAACTTTGAGGCTTCAGGTCTCTCTAACATCCTTGATGTTCTAGCTTACAACACCCACTACAATGGACTTATTGCTAACTTTGCGTTAAACGAATCGTTTCTTGGAACGGCTCAACTTAGAAGTTCGTTAGTTTCCCTTGCTGAAGGTATTGGTTATATTCCAAAATCAAAGACTGCATCTCGAGCAGTTGTTACATTCTCTATCAACCTATCTTCTCTTGCAGAAAGACCCTTAACAGTATCGCTGGCTCCTGGTGTAAGATTTGAGAGTTCTATTGATGATGTTACATACACTTTTCAAACAAGAGAAACTGTAACCGCCACTGATGATGGATCGGGGATCTATAGATTTAAAACAACAACTGGATCTGCTAATATTACAATCTATCAGGGCACACAAAGAACAAAGACATTTATTGCAGATGCTATTACACAAGATGCTTTGTATATTATTCCAGATAAAGACCTTGACTTAGATACTGCCATTGTGCGAGTGTATGAGACTCCTTCTTCAGCAGCATTCGCCACATATCAAAATATCAAAGACGCTACTTTAATTAATGCACAAACGGCGTTGTATATTTTAAAAGAAGCTCCCAATGAGTATTACGAACTATCATTTGGTGATGGCATAACATTTGGTGTGACCCCTAAAGCGGGGTACAAGATTGAGGTTGACTATCTCTCTGTTGCTGGTCCAGCTGCAAATGATGGTGCTGTATTCAGCCCGATCACTCAAGTGCAGGTAGGAAGTAACAACTATAACATCTCTGCAGCAACTGTCACAAACTCTTTGGGCGGTGACCTAAAAGAAACAAATCAGTCTATTAGAACAAATGCTCCATTCCAATATGCTACTCAAAACAGAATGGTTACTTCAGATGACTATTCCTCTTTGGTTCTTAGAAACTTTTCTACACTAATTAAGGATATTAAATCCTTTGGAGGTGAAGATGCTCTAAAGCCTGAGTTTGGTGCTGTGTATATGTCCATTGTGTTTGAGGATGATGTTCCTGCTTCTACACAGGCATCGACCAAAAATAGTATTCAAGATTTGGTTGATCAGCTATCTGTTGTATCTTTCAGACTGAGATTTGTTGAGCCAGTAACAACATTTATTGAAACTAACACCTTCTTCCAATTCAATCCCAAGCTAACAACTCTATCGTTGAACAGTATTACTGATTCTGTTAACACTGTTGTTAGAGACTACTTCACAACCAACACAGGAAAGTTTGGACAAGCATACAGAAGATCTAACTTGTTGACTCTCATTGACCAAGTATCTCCAGCTGTTCTTTCTTCTCGTATGGAAGTTAAGATGCAACAGCGAGTGATTCCAAGATTAGATGCTCAGAATGATTTTAATCTAAGGTTCCCAACTTCAATTGCAGCGCCCGATGATAAAGTTTTTACCGTTGACAGCACAGCATTTAATATTGATGGACGAGCTTGTAAGATCCGGAATAAACTTAACAGCAACAAACTGCAGGTCGTAACACTAGATGGTTCATCTGTTGTTGTTGACAATGTTGGTAGTTTTAATGCTGCAAATGGAAGATTGAATCTGATTGGCTGGCAACCCAATAGTATTATTGGGGGTGTAAACAATGTTAAGATTAGTGTGATTCCTGCAAACCAAAGCGCAATTGCGCCAATACGAGAAGACATTCTACAATTTGATGAAGATCCATCATTTGCATCTGCAGTAACCGTAACATCAACATAGTAGTATAAAATGGCAAGAGATTTTACATTAAGAGATAATTTGCGTAGAGATTATACGTTCACTGACAACCATCAGATTGAACAAGTGTTGCCTGATTACTTTAAGACTGAATACCCCAAGTTAATAAAACTACTCCAATACTATAACCAGTTTGAAGACTCAGACCAATCTCCTGGTAGATTGGTTCATGATATATTTTTTTCTCGGGATATTTCTTCTACTGACCTTTCACTGCTATCTCTCATTGAAGATGAGTTGTTGCTAGGTCAATCTTACTTTGAAGGTTTTACAAATAAAAGAGCTGCAGCAAAGTATTCAAATACTCTATACAGATCTAAAGGCACGTTGTACGCTATTCAACAGTTCTTTAGAGCATTCTTTGGAATTACACCTGAAGTAAGATACACTAAAGAAGATAGATTTATGATAGGTGTTGACGATTCAAGGATTGGTCCTGAGTCTCAGAAATTCCTAACTGACGATAAACTATATCAAGTATACGCAATTCTAATTAAAGCTGACATTCCTGTTCAGGAGTGGAGAGAAGCATATAAACTTTTTGCTCATCCAGCTGGTATGTATTTTGGTGGAGAAGTTCTTCTTCAAGGGATAGCGCAGATGGCTCTTGACGCTATTCAACCAAACTTCGTTAAAGTCAATAACGATCCGGTTGTTGAGGGTACAGCTACATTGGCAACCCCATTTGTAATTACAGATCTCACTGGAGAGGTTGATTCAGATGGTCGTGGAACATACGGCAAACTTAGAATTGATCTACCTGGCTCTGTTGAAGAAATTCAGAATATTCCATTGTCAGAGATTGATCGTCACTACGATTCTATTAGAGAACTTATTGGTACTAACTCGCCAACATTTGATGAAGATTCAGCAGTTGGTGATCCAAGAGCTCCAAGATTTAGCTCGAATCGTGCAGTATTAGATACAATGGATGAAGTTAAATATACCTGGTATGATTCTGATTCAGCTTAAAAACGATTATAAATATAACTAACCACAGATACGGATTTAGCAATGGCAAGACAAAATATCAATACAGGCGTTACAGCCAATGATGGTACCGGAGATACTCTGCGTATTGCTGGCGGGAAGATCAATGATAACTTTGCAGAACTATACACTCTGCTAGGTGGTGACAGCGGTCAGATTACACAAAATGTTTCTTTGGCAGATAGTGGTGTTGTCTATAATGGACTGACACACGATACAGTATTGGGCTTCACTGAAGGTGCATCTAAATCTACTGTATTGCTACCAGGTGAGAGTGGTACTATTACTCTCAACACTGCTACTCAGACTCTGACGAATAAGACTATTACATCACCAGTGTTGACAACTCCTCAGATTAACGACACTAGTGCTGATCACCAATATGTTGTTGCATCTAGTGAGTTGGCTGCTGATAGAACAATTACATTACCTCTATTGACTAGTGATGATGAGTTTGTGTTTAAAAATCACACTCAAACACTTACTAATAAAACATTTACAACTCCTACATTTACCAATCCTGTAATTACAGGAGCAATCAACGATACAAATGGTTCTGAATTTTTAGAAATTACACCTTCTGCAAATGCAGTAAACCACATAGAAATATCAAATGCAGCTACTTCTGGCATACCTCAACTTGCTGGATACGGTACTGACACAAACATTGGTATAGGACTTTCTGGTAAGAATGCTGGCTTGATACACATACAAACTGGGATTAGATACAGAACAGAAACAATAAACGCCAACCTCCAAGCGATAAGTTTACAACGCCCTGTATCTATTTTCAATCTGGGTACTTCTAGCACTGCTACATTGGCAGACGGGTCTTTCGTTGGGGAAACAAAAACTTTTGTTAATAGAGCTGCAGGAGATGTTACCGTGACTCCTTCAACATTCTTTAACGGTACGAGCTTTACAGTAAAACAATATGGTATAGTAAACTGCGTATGGGTTGATAATACAGATGGGTGGATGTTAATGACGCCTAAACTGTACACATCAAGCGATACTGACGCACTATACTATATAACAGCATAAGAGATACAACATGCCAGCGATTATTACAGATAGATTTAAAAAAGAAATTCTCTTGAATCTCCAGTCAGATATTGCAGATTCTGCAAATAGATATTATGTAGCGGTTGGTCGATCAGTTGATTGGGACAGTGCAGACACTGCACCCACTCCTCTTAACAATATTAGAACATTGCGTGATGCTCAATACAATATGATTTCGGTAAAGAACGTCGAAGCAAACTCATTTGTTATTCCTAGATACTCCTGGTCTCTTGGAGCAATCTATCAAGGGTATAGTGACAATATGGTGGGGCATCCTTCAAATAGCTTCTATGTTATCACAGATGAAAACAACGTATATGTTTGTTTAGAAGGTGGTAAGAACGCTCAGGGTGACGCTGTTACATCTACAGTTAAGCCATCTGGTACGTTGACAACAGCTTTTGAAACTGCGGATGGATATGTTTGGAAGTTCCTATATTCTGTTGGCGCGCTTAGAGCGTCTCAATTCCTTTCCGCTAACTATATGCCAGTAACAAAATTTGGAGCGTTTGATTCAGACGATGCTGCTGATCATGTTGAACAAGTTGGTATTCAAAATGCCGCATCGCCTGGCGAGGTTGTTGGATATCAAGTTACATCTGGTGGTTCTGGATACACAACAGTCCCAACTGTAACAATTGTTGGTGATGGTACCGAGGCAAAAGCGACAGCCACAATTAGTGGTGGTGCTGTGACAATAGTTAATGTAAAAGACTCGGATGGTCTAAAAGCACATGGAACTGGCTACTCCTACGCACATGCAAATATTACTGGTGGTAATGGAACAGGCGCAGCGGTCAGACCTATTATTGGTCCAGCAAAAGGCTTTGGGGCTGATCCAAGAGATGATCTCAAAGCAACAGGAATTATGTTTACTTCTAAACCAGACGGTGCAGAAGGATCTAACTGGGTTATTGACAACGACTTCAGACAAGTTATGCTTGTTAAGAACATTGAGATTCCCGATTCAGATGGATTGTATGCTGGGGTGACTGGTAATGCATTAAGAAGAATGGAATTCTCCAACATCACATCCAGCTTCTCACCTGATAAAACAATTCTCGGTTCTTCATCGCTTGCAAAAGCATATGTTGTTAAGGCCGACTCTGATACAGTTTGGTATATACAAGATTCTGATACACAATTCACTGCATTTACCGAAGGTGAGACCGTATCAGAAATAAATGGTAGTGGTGCAGGTGTGTTAGATGCCGCTGGCGTAGATGGTGATAGTCTAGCATTTATCAAAGGAGATGTTGACTTTAGTTCTGGTGAAGTAATGTATATAGATAATAGAGCAGCAATTCAAAGATCTGCTGACCAGACAGAAGATATCAAAATTATTATCCAACTCTAATGGAAGACTAGTATGGCTCAGACGTTTACTTCAGAAATTTTTTCATCTACTTATAGAGATGACTTTAAAGACAGTGATAACTATCACAGAGTGTTGTTCAATAGTGGGCGCGCTCTTCAAGCTCGTGAGCTTACACAACTTCAAACAATCATTCAAAAAGAAATGTCTAGATTGGGCAAGCACCTGTTTAAAGAAGGTGCTGCAATCAATCCTGGTGGTGTTACTGTAAACACCGAGTATGAATTTGTTAAGTTGGACACAACAGTTAATCAGCTACCTGTGACAATTACGGATCTGGTCGGAGTTGAATTTACATCTGCAGGATCCATTTCATTCAGAGTTCTGGAAGTTGTTCCTGCGGCAGGAGTGGATCCAGCAACACTGTACATCACTTACACCAACACATCTAGCGGAACAAGCGGTGCGGTGCCTATTAGGGTTGCTCCAGGCGAAGAACTAACTAGTTCATCATTTACTCTCACTGTCCAGTCTACCAATACTATTTCTAACCCAGCTGTGGGCCAAGGATGTAAAGCATCTATTCATGGTGGTGACTTCTTTGCTCAAGAACACTTTGTATTTGCTGCTGAGCAATCAAAGATTATTTCAAAATATTCTAACACACCTAGTGCTAGCTTGGGCTTTAAGGTTACTCAGGATATTGTATCGTCGTCAGATAATCAAGCGTTGTTTGACAACCAAGGCGCTACTCCCAACCTTGCATCGCCTGGTGCAGACAGATATAGAATTCAATTAACAATAGCGACTCGTGATGAAATTGACTCAGATGAGAACTACATTGAAGTCGCAAAGATTGTTAATGGTGTTATTTCCTCTCAAGTAACTGCTATCGATAGTTATAACGAAATTGATAATGTCCTGGCACTTCGGACTAAAGAAGAATCTGGTGACTATATTGTAAAGCCATTTGAGCTTTTATTTGAGACAAATGATTCAGACAATACTAAAGTAGATTTCATTCTAAGTCCAGGCATTGCATATGTTGATGGATATAGAGCTGCTACTACTGGTGAGACTATTATTACAGTACCTAAGCCACGTTCAACCGCAGCACAGAATAACCAGGTTGTCGCTGCCAACTATGGTAGCTATATCATTGTTGATGGTAAAGGTGGATCAAAAGGTATTCCAGATATTAACATCTTCCAAGAGATGAATCTTAGAAGTGCGGTGGGTCACGGCGGATCGACAATTGGTACAGCAAGAGTTCGGCATGTAGAAGAAGATGGTGCTGATTATAGACTATACCTATTTGAGATCTCAATGAACTCTGGTCAAAACTTTGCGGACGTAAAGTCAATTGGTGATAGTGCAACAGACTTTTGGAACCTAGTTCTCGAGAATACAAAAGCTGTTTTAAAAGATGCTGCTAACAGCTCTTTGTTATTTGATCTTCCAACTACCAGACCACAATCAATTTCAGATATCTCATTGACCGTACAGCGTAGATTCTCTACACAAACAAATGGTAGTGGAGATGCAACAATCTCTCTTACAGCAACAGGTGAAACATTTGCAGATACTAATCTGTGGGTAATGGGAGCTTCAGACTCTGATGTTGATATCAACGCTAGTGTATCTGGTGCAGGGACACAGTCTGCTGCCATTTCAGGTGCAGCTCTGTCTCAAAACCCATATGAAGTTCTTGCGTATGTTAACAAATCAGCTGGTGTTGTAAGAACAAAGACACTTACAGACAGAACCCAAACAATTACTCCAGATAGTAGTGGCAATTGTACGCTTGATAAAGCTGACATCTACTCATTCGAAGTAATTAAAGATACAGACTCTGATGGAGATAGTATCACTTCTATCTACGAGACAGATAATGGCCAAAGAGATGATTTTTACGATCTTGGTAAACTAAATATTATCGCTGGTAACTCAGCGCCATCTAGTGTGTATGTTAAGTACAAGTACTTTGAACATGGCGCTGGTGGTGACTTCTTTGCAGTTAACTCATATACAGGTCAAGTTGCATATGAAAATATTCCTAGCCTTACAAAGGCCGATGGACAGGTTATCAATCTACGTAATGTACTAGACTTTAGACCAGTAGTCAACAGCTCAGGTGATTTTGGTTCGGGCTCAAAAGTTAATGAACTACCGAGACCCACAGATCTAATCACATTTGACGTAAACTACTACCAAGGTCAGGACGCCAAGGTAGTGATTGATGTCGATGGAAAAATTAGAGTTGTCAGAGGCGCTGCTGCTATTGATCCTAAGCTGCCTAAGTCACCAGAGAATTCAATGGACCTGTTCAATGTAACAATGAATCCATATGTTATTGATGATAATGATATTCAGAGTGAGATGCTGACTTACAAGCGGTTCACAATGGCTGATATTGGTAGATTGGAACAGCGTGTTGCAAGTCTCGAAGAGACAACTGCTCTTACATTGCTTGAGTTAGAAACATCTCAGTTTGATGTATTTGACTCTGCAGGTCTTAGCAGAAACAAGTCAGGTTTCTTTGTAGATAACTTTAGAGACCAATCTAGATCTTTTGTTATTGCTCCTGATTATAAAGCTGCCATTGATCCTTCTCGTAAACAAATGAGACCTACATTTACTAATAGAAACGTCAACTTGTTCTACGACAGTGATAACGCTGGTAACTCCAATATCGTAATCAAAGGTGATAACCTTTATCTAAATTATAGCGAAGTTGATTATCTTGAGAATGAATATATGACCGGCACGGAGAATGTTAACCCATTCGCTGTTGTACAGAAGCGTGGCTTCATGGAACTTTCGCCAACGTCTGATGAATGGTTTGAAACAGAGTTTGTTGATCCAATTGTTGTTGATGGTGGATTTGAACAAGGAAATATCAATGGTCAAATCTGGGATGACTGGAGCTTTAACTGGTCTGGCGCAGAGAACATTGCAGTTGGTAACCAGCTTGGAGATACACTGACTGGAGCTACTCAACAAGACAATGCCAATGCAGTTCGGTCTGGAAACACAACCACAACCCCACAGTTTAGAATTGATCAGGCTGTACAAGTATCTGGCTTAAGAACATCTACTACCTTTATAGATGAAGAAGGTGTTGAGGTCAACAGAACATTTATTCCATTCATGCGCTCACGCAAGATTTTCTTCAGAGCACAGGGCTTGAAACCGAACACAAGACACTTCCCATTCTTTGGTAACAAGAGTGTTGCAAGCTGGGTCAAGCAAGAGACGTTTAGAAGAATTTCTAGCGTTGACTCTGATTACTCTTCGGGGTATAACGCTCTAACAGAGCATCCTAATACACCAACAAGCACGTTGCTTACAGATGCAAATGGTAAGTTGGAAGGTTCGTTCTTCCTACCTAACACAACTAACATTAAATTTGCGGCTGGTGATAAGACATTTACTCTTATTGACATCACCAAGAATAATGAAGAAGATTGTACATCTCTTGCAGCTGCAAAATATTACGCTCAGGGTATTACAATTCACAGACAGCAAACTGTATTGTCGACAAGACTTGTAGATCTTAGAGTAACACAAACTAATGTTCCTCTTCAGTCTCTCGTTACTACAGTGGAAGCCGGCGGGGGCGGTGGCGGCGGCGGTGGCGGCGGCGGTGCCGCCGGCGGTGGCGGCGGCGGTGGTGTCGCCGGTGGAGGGAAAGATCCTCTTGCTCAATCATTTACTATTGAAGATACAACTGGTGTGTTTATCACAAGCATTCATGTTAGGTTTAAAACCAAGCCAGCTGAAGGTGGTACTCCAGTTGTAGCACAACTTAGACCAATGGTCAACGGCGTACCTTCTGCAAGTGCAATTGTTCCTGGTTCAACCGTATTTAAAGCACCCAGTGCAATTACCACTTCAGATGACGGTACGGCTATCACAACATTCACTTTTGAAGAGCCAGTTTATCTAACTGGTGATACAGACTTTAGTATTGTTCTATTGTCTGATTCAAATGAGTATAATGTATATGTTGCCGAAGCGGGTGAATTCTTGCTAGGGTCAACAGAAAGAAAGCTAACAAAACAAGCCACATTGGGCTCATTGTTCAAGTCTCAAAATGGTAAAACTTGGGAACCAGATCAAACAAAAGATATGACTTTCAAGCTGAGTCGTGCTGAGTTTGCTAATAGTGGATCTGCAATTGTTGAAAACAGCTCACCTGGTTCTGTTAACTTGTCTAACACAATTAAGACCCAGACAGTTGACCCAGACAAAGTAGAAATTACTTGTAGAGATCATGGTTTCATTGTAGGTGATGATGTAAACATCACTGGTGCATCTGCGGTTGGCGGTATTGCTGCTAATAACATTAATGGTGTAAGAACTGTAACGTCTGTTGATGGAGATCACTTCACATTTAATGCAGGCGCAAATGCTACTTCAGCTACCACAGGTGGTGGTAACTTCATTATCGAAAGACAGAATATGTTTGAGACAATGATGTTGAAAGTAGAGAACATTCTTCCACCTGCAACAAACGTTGCTGTATCTGGTAAGTTAACTTCTGGTAAATCTCTGGCTGGTTCAGAGACTGCATATCAAAAAGAGACAGGCTACACAGCATATCCAATTAATAGAAACATCTACTTCCAGACTCCTAAGTTGCTGGCTTCTAAACGAAATGCAGATGCTAACATTGGAACAGGGATTAAATCATCTACGTTTAAAGTAGATCTATCAACAGTCTCTACTAAAGTTTCTCCGGTGGTTGACATGCAGAGAACATCTATCTCTACAATCCACAACCGAGTAGATCAAAACAATGCCCTGAATTCAGTAGCAGAAACTAATGCACGGGGTGGTTCAACTCTTGCTAAGCACCTCACACGGCCTGTAACACTTGCTGAGAAAGCAAAGGGTCTAAAGATTATGCTTGCGGCGAATAAACCATCTGCATGTTCATTTGATGTTTACTATAGAACAAACAGTGGTGGGAGATTGCTTGATCAAGACTTTACATTGATTGCTCCGGAAGTACCTATGCCATCAGACGACAATCCTAACATCTACAGAGACTATAGATATCTGCCAGGTGGTATTGGTGGGAACCTCAATGACTTTGATCAATTCCAAGTTAAGATAGTTATGAAGTCAACCAATAGTGCTAAAGTACCACACTTTGGCGATCTGAGAATTATTGCTCTGACGGTGTAACATGGATAAATTGAAAGTAGAAGGTCATGCTGATTTAGTTAGAGATGCAAACACCGGTGCAGTTGTTAATATAAATAGACCAGAAGCTGCACTCGCTAGGCAACGAAAGTACAATTGGCGAGTGCAACAGCAGGAGCAGGATCAACTAAAATCTGATGTAGATCAACTAAAGAATGATATGAGTGATATAAAAGATTTACTGACCAAACTAGTAGAGAAGTAAGATATGCCAAAGCAGATTGTAAATATAAGTGATACAATAAAAACTTTTCAAGAGAAAGTTAACATTGTTTCTGCTGATGTCGGTTGGAGAGGAAATCTTACAACGACAGTAGACTCAGATATTGTTGGTGGTATTAATGAGCTAGACTCTGACATTGGAGCAAGGCCACACACTAACCTAACAACAGGTGCCAAGAATCTCACCGGAGCGGTTAATGAACTTGATTCTGACAGAGACAGACTAGTAGCAAGAATAGAACCTACTAGAGCTTTTGGCGCGACGTTCACAGCAACAACTGTTATGTCTGCATTGAATGAATTGAAGACTCAAACAGATCTACTCGATTCTGGGTCAAGTGAACAGCTGGCTCAAATTGGTAATCTGACGGATCTTGATACAACAGCAAAGAATACTCTTGTTGCGGCAATTAACGAACTTGATGATCGGATTGATAGTGATCTAGATTTCCGTAATAAAGTAAGCGCTACAGATGCTGGTGGCGATGGATCGTTCTCATACAATCAGGCTTCTGGTGTGTTTACTTACACAGGTCCTAGCGCTACTGAAGTTAGAGCTCACTTCTCTGCTGGAGAAGGTATTGATATTTCCTCTGGTTCTATTTCGGGTGAAGATGCAACAACATCCAACAAGGGTATTGCATCGTTCGACTCCGCAGACTTCTCTGTAAGCTCTGGTGCTGTATCACTAGCAAAAGATCCAGTGATTACACTTACTGGGGCAGTAACTGGCTCTGGTACAATGACTAATCTGGGTAGTGTTAGTATCGCTACAACGGCAGATCCAACTCTAACATTAGATGGTGATGCAACTGGTAGTGCTACATTCACAAACCTAGGTGATGCCACCCTAACTGTCGCAGTTGCTGATAACAGTCACAACCACACTACTGGGAACATTACAGGTCTATCTGAATTTGTCTCTGATACTGTGGGTGCAATGGTTACATCCAACTCAGAGTCAGGAATTGCTGTAACTTATCAAGATGATGATAACACACTCGATTTTGATGTTGGTGATTTTAGTATTACGTTAACAGGAGCAGTAACTGGTGCAGGAACTGTAACAAATTTAGGTAACGTCTCTTTCGCTACAACTTTGGCAAATGATGTAGTCACCGGTGCTAAGATTGCTGATGACGCTATCAACTCAGAGCATTACGCCGCAGGATCAATTGATGCGGAACACCTGGCTTCAAACTCTGTCACTCAAGCTAAAATAGCAGATGATGCTGTTGGGTCTGCAGAGCTAGCCAGCGTAGTAACACTTATCATATATAACTCAGCAGGAACAGCTATAAAGACGTTATATGGCGCAGGATCTTAATAATGGCAGTACGGACTCCGCTTCGTCTCAATGGGGGCAATCTCCAAGAGATGACGACGACACAGATAAACGAGATAAAATCTCAGGTGAGATATCTTTATGGTACTGATCCGTCAGTAGATCTTAGTGTTGTATCTTCTGGTGGTAATTTAGGTACAATAAGTGATACCAGAAAAACAGCTGGAGCCGGTATTACAAGAGTTGATAGATTTGCTACCGAAGCTGAGACAGCTGAGCCTGGAACAGTTACTGTTAACTATTCTAGAATAAATCAATCGACAGAGAATACATCAGAAACTGCTGACACGAGCAATAGAGCATTTCCAGTTTTTAATAATAATGGAAATATCCAGGCTATGACTTTGACTGATATATATGATACATTCATATATCCTGAAATTGATATTCTTACAGATGGTAATGATAGACAAGGAACTTATCGTATACACACAAGCACCAGTCTAGCTGGTAGTACACTCATTAGTTCGACACCAGTATTTTCCGATACAAGAGCTAACACAGGAGCTTATACAGCAGGTGGGATCATAGAAGCAACAGATCAACCATTTACTGTTACTAACTATTATTTGTTTAGAGTAAATGCAGGATCGGCCATATCATACTCGCCGCCTGTTTTTATCAGATCAGATAACGACTTACAAGAATACTCAACAGCTAGCTTTGATGCAATTCTTAAAAACTGTGTGAGACATGTAGCATCAGAGGTAGCAGGATCAAGAATCAGATATAGTCTAAATGGTACTGGAACCAACAGAGGATCTGGTATGTCAAACACAATCTTAAACGGTTCTGGTAATTATCAAACAAGATTTGTAACTGCTGACGACTATAGAGCTCAAGAGTTTCCCAACGGTACTGCTGTGACAGCAGACACATACTATCTAAGAATTTATCAGGTTTAGGAAAAAATTATGTATAAAGATATCATAGAAGCAAGATATACAAATGATCGACAAGACACTATTTTAGTGTTGCATCAATCTGAAGAAGATGGTATTATTGAAGAGTACATTCAGCCAGACACAGTGCAGCACAAAGCGCTAAAAGATCTAGGTTGGACAGATGATAAGATTTTAGATACTACAGCTGAATTTAAAAGACAACAAATGGCCAGTGTTGTGGAGGTTGCTAAAACTGCGGCTGCGGATCTGTATCAAGGTGAACTGGATAGGTGTCAGGCAGAAGCTGAAAGACATCAGGCAGAAGCTGAAAGATATCAGGCTGAAGTAGATAGGTGGCAAAAGCACTCTTTAGAAGCTAGGGTTCATGCTGAGCGTGAACGTGAGAGAATGGAAGACTGGAAGAAAAAAGCTATTGCAGCTCAGCTGCATACTGAGAATGTTATTAAAGAACTTCAGAAAAAGGTAGTTATGCACGAATCTCTTTCTAAAAAAAGAGATGGACAAATCAATGATCAAATCACTAAGATTAACTCTTTCATAACCTCTGGTGTATCGACAGAAGATATGGAAAAGTCAATAAAAGATATTGTGGAATTTCTTACGGTTGTCAATAATCAAGAAAACGTTGTTGAGATGGTAAAGAAAATGTCCGATAAGAAAACTACAGCTAAGACAGTTGTTGGAGTGCTCAACAAAATTATATAATGGATGATGAAATTTTAAAACGAGGTTTTAAGCTCGTTGAATATATCTATGATAATCCCAACGAATTAAACCTAAGTAGAATAAAAGAAGTTGGCAATGGACTAGGACCAAAGCATTGGTCTGGTAAGCAGTGGTTAGTTAACTGCCTTTCAGATTACATTGGTATGGAAGACATACATGTTGCGGCTGGTTGGCTAGGACTTACATCATATCTTCTTAGAAAAGAATTTCCAGACAATACAATAGTGAATTCTGACATTGACCCAGGATGTAAAATAATGGGCGAATATCTGTTTAATGAATATAATATAAACTTTGAAACAAGAGATACAACTTTAAATGTTCCTGACTGTAAAGTTTACATTAACACTAGTATAGAACACATCGAACAGAAATACGTTGAGCATATCTACAGATCATTAAACAAAGGAACAATAGTGGCTGTTCAATCTAATAACTACTATTCTGTAGACGATCATGTAAATTGTGTTGATAGTCTTGAGGAGTTTGTAATAAAGACACCTCTATCAAATATTAACTACAGTGGTACAATGTCCTTTGAAAACCATGATAGATATATGGTGATTGGAGTTATTTAATGTGGTTAAGAGATCCTAATGTATGGCTAGATGTTTCAACATATTGTAATGCAGCTTGCCCTCAGTGTCATAGAACCAATCCAAATGGACTTGGTAAAGCAGACTGGTTACCACTTCTCCAGTGGAACTTAGAAACTTTTAAAAAAGTTTTCCCTGTTCCTTCTCGTCACCAGGAATATAACTTCTGTGGTACTTGGGGTGATCCAGCCATGAACAAAGACATTCTTCCCATAGTTCAATATATAACTGATAACAGTAAGTCTAAAATTGTTATGGATACAAACGGTGCTATGAGAGATGAAGAGTTTTGGTGGGAACTGGGATGTGTTGGGAAAGAACAACTTACAGTAGTATTTGCTGTTGATGGTAGTACTCAGGAAATGCATTCTAAGTATAGACGAAAAACAGATCTAAGTAAAGTGTTGAATCACATGAAAGAGCTCTCAAGCACATCCGCTACAGTTCATGCTCTAACTATTGTTTTCAAACATAACGAAAAGCATATTGCAGAAATATCTGACTTAGTTAAATCGTATGGAGCGCATCTGCACAAATGGCTTGTTACAGATAGATTTTATTCGTCTCCCACATTTACAAACGATAGTTTTAATTTCATAAACGAATATGGACAGCAAGATATATTAGAAGCTGCTACTATTACTGATATGGTAACTAAACACTCTATTGAAGAAATATATAGAAAAAAAATGCCGTCAGGAGTGGTGTACTTAAATGATTAAATGTAAATGGCGTGAGCTTAATCAGATGGTAATCAATATCGATGGACAAGTATATCCCTGTTGCTACTTAGTAAACAATGACTATCAAAGTCGAGCTTCAGGAAAAAAATCAGGTTATAGAGAAAACCAGCATATAATGCATCAATATAATGATTATAAAGATGAACTAAATATTTTTAAAAATGACTTTGATTCTATTAATGAACATCCGTGGTGGGATGAGTTAATAGAATCATGGTCTAATGATAAAGCGCTCAGGCAATGTATACAGTGGTGCACAGTAGAGGAAGAATCAAATGAATAATTTTAGATACATTAATGCATACTTTAGAAATGAACAAAGAGATTCTGTAATGAGTTACTGGGAAGACCCCGACAATCCAGGAGCGCTTATAGAAATCATTATGGAAACAAAAGATGAAGATCCTCAGTGGAAGGAACTGCTCGAGCATGTGACTGTAGACGAGATTCATGAAAACACTTGGACATATACCAAGGAATCTGAACAAGCATTTAAAGATCAAGTTATTGAAATTGCTAAAGAAAAAGGCTGGTTAGTTAACTTAGATGATGGTGGTACTAGTGACTTTCATAAGATCCTTATCGATCTAATCTTTGATCCTTATGATGAAAAACTCCATAAAGAAAAATTGTTCTTCTTTAAACTTCAATTGTTTGAGAAAGAGTTCGTTAAGCAATGTAAGGACAAAGATCTTAAAAAGAAAATCCGTAGGTCCAATACTCCTATTGATGCTCTGAGAGCGGCAATTGAAATTTTTGATGCCAGCCAGGCTCAAGCATCTTCTGATGCCTCTGATTAAAAAGATATACACTATAAGGTAATTCTTCTGTAACTGTTTGATAAGAACAATAAGTATCAATATTAGGAAAAACCTTGTAATCTATATTTTCATATAACATTTGGTCAATACCACGGTAGTATTTTGTCATATAATAATCTGGGTCTTGTTGGAACATATCATATATGTGGGACACATCCCCACACCAAGATATTATAGAGCTATTAATTCTAGTGTGGTGTTCATCTCTCCAATGAGCAAAACATAATGTGAAATCCTTTTTGAGGAAGCTATTACAGTCTCCTTTTATTAGAACATCCAAGTCAAAGTAAATATTCTGTCCATCTCTATACCTATCAAACATCTGTAGTTTGTTAAAGACACCATCATAGTTATCGTCTGTTATAACTGCAAATTCATCATACTGCAACTTAGAGTATTTGTCGACCTGATATTTCAAGTTGTCGACATACCATCGTTTAAACTTATTTCCTGTGCATACACAAATAACTCTAAGCATTGTAATCCAAAAGCATTTTAAACATATCAAAGTTTTTATTAACGGCATGAATTAGTTCGGCAGACGCTGGGGCATATTCTTCAACATCATCTAAAATAAAATTCCAGTTCATCGATAGATCATGATGAGGGATGTTGTTCTTTTCAACGAGGTAGCTAATATAAACTTCATTGTTGGGGACAAAGTGTCTTGATATCTCTGGTGGATAAAGACTGTCTTCACATGCTTCTTCTAGCAACTCATGCATAACATCTAGCTGCTCTGTAAAGTTAACTTGTTTAATAATCTCAGAGTTGCCAAGCACTACTCCGGTGTTGTATGTTAAATCATTACCATTTATTCCCTCTAGCAGTAGCATAGATTTTTTGGAGCATGTCTTAACATACATGCTTTGTGAGTCTAATGAATCGGATAGTAACACGCCTCTCAAATAAAAACCATTAAGCGGTCTATTGAGAGGATGCATGCACAGCTTTGAAGTATCAACACTATCAAAAATACTTCTAGCCGAAAAGTTTGGAATAACATCAAAGTCTAAATACAAAACCTCATCGTATGAGTTAGCAAACTCTTCTAACAATCTTATCTTTTCAAATTGTATATCTACGAAGTTGTTCAGAGAACTATCTATTAAAACAAAGTCGGCTTTACATTTACTTGCATACACTTGTTTGCACTTAACCAACTGTTCTTTATATGCACGAAAGTTATTTGATTTATAATCTGTTACACTTTCACCAACATTGTTGACATTATCTCCGTATATGCTAAAGATTATTCTTTTCATACCAGTCTCTCACTTCATCAAAACTCTTGTTGATAATATGAACCAACTTAGACTTACTAGGAATAATTGTCATCTTATCAAGAAACGTGTGCCATCTTCCATCTAACCATATTGATGGAACATCATTCATATGAGCTTTGAATCCCCAGATAGTCTCATTGTCATAACCAAATAGAGCCTGTGCAAACTTTGGATACATGGTATGCTCATCTTCACACAGCTCTTTCATCTCATAAAGCGTTTCTTCAAAATCTTCAAAGAATTCTAGTTTGTCTAGCCAGTATTTGTTAAACCCCACGATACCGGTATTGTAAACTGGTATATCATCTATAGGATTACCGTATTCCAGACACAGAGCCTTTGAGTTCCACCACTTAGCCATTGGACTCCTTATACTCCCACCAGGCTCACCTTTTCTCTCATAAAGATCTTCTCTATACTTTATAAAATCTTTATTCATAAACATCCCATGAGAGTTTTTCTTGATTGCTATTCCTTTGGATAGATCATGAGCTTCAAAGAAGTTTTCTTTGGTTACTGGCAAGACATCCAGATCAAGGTAAAGTATTTCGTCATACTGGCCGGCCAGTTCATACATTAGATGAATCTTGTAAAAGTTTACAATATTATATTCAGTTATAAATGGATACGACGTGTTATACCATTCCCTTAGATTTTGGTACTTCTCATCGTATGTAAAATGTTTATACTCAGCTCCAATGGTATCTGCATATTCCATTTGTTTTTGTAACAACCACGGATAGTGTTCAGCAAACTGACGTTTTGCTTTAAGGTTTTTATCCTCTGTCTCTCCATGGTGTGGTGGCTGAGGATCTAACAGGTCTTTGGGAATGTCAATATAAATACTGTAAACTAATCTTTTCATTGGATATACTATGACTACTTTTGGATTGTCTTATGGGTTTCACGATGCTGCTTACTGCTATTTAGAAGGGCAAGATATTGTTGAAGCTCATCATAGCGAGCGGCACTCAAGAAAAAAGAATGATAGAAATCTTCATACTAATGTAGATGGGTTTACTGTCTTTTATGAGAAGCCCATTAAAAAAAATATAAGAAGAATGTTATATGGTCAACGGTGGGTTACCAGAGATAAACACGACGCTTATATCGATCATCATTGGTCACATGCATCTGCTGCCTATTACACCAGACCATTCGCTGAAGAGCCTGTTTGCGTTGTTATAGACGCTATAGGTGAATGGGATACAGCTTCTATATGGTACAACAAAAAGAAGAAATGGTCAATGAGATATCCTAAATCTTTAGGATTATTTTACTCAGCAATTACAGATTATGTTGGTTTAAAGCCTATGGAAGATGAATATATCTTAATGGGAATGGCCGCATATGGGTCTTCACCTGTTGACCTTTCGCATCTTTCTGAGTATAATCTACATAGGGGTTGTAGGGGGCTGCATATGCCTGCGGTAGATAAAAATACTTTGGCTGCTAGTGCGCAAGAATACCTCGAAAAAGAAATAATTAAGATTATGAAAAGGGCAAGATCATACTCCAGATATCTGTGCTATGGTGGTGGAGTTGCTCTTAACTGTGTTGCTAATACAAAGATTAAGCCCATGTTTGATCATGTGTGGATTTTTCCTAACCCTGGAGATGCAGGTTCTTCTTTAGGTGCAGCTGCAGCTTATTTAGACGTCAAATTAAATTGGATTGATCCTTACTTAGGTACAGATATAAAGAAAGATATAAATGTTAAAGAAGTTGTTGATTATCTTATTAATAATTACTATTGCGGGATTGCAAATGGCCGTGCTGAGTTTGGCCCTCGTGCCCTTGGCAATCGTAGCCTTATTGCTGACCCTAGACGAGATATTAAGGATACAGTTAACCAAATTAAACAACGACAAAAATTTCGACCATTTGCGCCTGCAATCTTGGAAGAATTTGCTGATGAATATTTCGAAGGACCAATGAATGAATACATGCAGTATGTAGCCAAAGCAAAGCATGACCATAAAAGTGTTACTCATGTTGATGGTACAGCAAGAGTTCAAATAGTAAAATCTGACTGCAAGTCTATCATAAGGCCTATACTCGAAGAGTGGTATGAACAAACTCGGTGTCCAATGTTACTAAACACTTCTTTGAATGTAAAAGGTAAACCTATGGTTGATAACATAAAGCAAGCACAAGGTTTTGAAAAGCTGTATGGAGTAAAGGTGTTTTGAAGAAATTATATTGTTGTGGCGATAGCTTTACCGATAAGGACTACTGGTCTAAAAATTATCTAGAAAAATTGACAACATGTTGGCCAGAAATTTTAAAAAAGAAACTAGGTGATGACTGGCAGCTTTATAATGGAGCTTATTGCGGTGCTAGCAATAATTTCATTACAAGAGATTTTTTTAATTACGTTGCTGTCAATGGTAATCCTGACTGTGTTTGCATAGCTTGGACCAATGCTGGTAGAGTGGCTCATTGGGAGTCTACAATAAACAAAACCGGATTCACAAAAGACGTCAGCATTGATCCTATTGGACATTACAACAACTCTGTACATAAAGTCAACAAATATAAAAAAATGATTGAGCCAGCAATTGTTTTAGGAAAGTATATTGTTGAACAAGATATGTGGAATAGATATATGAGCAAATCAATAAACGATTGGTTAACAAACATATATGTTATACAGAACTACTGTAGTTCTAACAATATAAACTATATTTTTATTCAAGCAATCAGTCCTATAGAATATGTTGTAGATACATCTCCTGTTAAAGATGTTGTTCAAACTTTGCTGAACGAAAATCTTTTTTATCATATAGACAATGAAACGTTTGTCAATTGGCCTGCAATTAAATCTTTGGGTGGTAGTACGATATATGATCTTATTAAGGAAACTGATAAATCATTTGGACCAGAAGATAGTCACCCCAATGATAGAGGTCACGAAATGATAGCTAATAAAATATACGAGGCTTATTGTGATAATTATATCAGGTGATAGTTTTAGTAAAAACAATCTAAGAGTTTTAATTGAACCAGGAGTATCAATAGAAGCCCCATGGAAAATATGGGCTGATCAGCTATCCTTCGACGATAAAGTTATTAATGTTTCTGAATCGGGGATAGGTAACGATTTAATAATTAGAAATGCTGTTGATGCATTATTAAAACATTCCAACGTTGATAGAATAATTATAGCATTGAGTCAATGGGTAAGATTCTCTATTAGAGGTAGAGCATTCAATCCTCAAATCTTTAATGGGGTGGATGATCGCAATAAAGATACTCTCTATGCAAAAAGACAAAATCGAATATGCCAAAGGGACATTCAAACCCTTGAAAGGCTAACTGGTAACGAAGAATCTCAAATAAAGGCTATCTTCAATACTCAATTATCGATTAAAACAATGATTGATGATACATTAAGAGATATCTATATTCTACAACAGCTTTGCAAACAGCGAGGAGTTAGATTACATGTATTCCAAATGCTTCAACCGTTGGCTGGTTTTAATAAGTCAACAAGAAACACAATAACAAAAGAATTGTTGAATAGCGACTACTTCGATATTATGGATAGTTCAAATGAGATAGATCTTATTGGATGGCCGTTTGTACCCAGCCTAGGTGGGTATTACTTTGATAAAAATCTAACTACTGAAGATAGAGTAGGCAATGGCGACGCGCATCCAAACAAACAAGGACACAAAAAATTAGCGGAGATGTTTAATGAGAATTACAAAGAATATAAAGTATAGAATAAAGTTTTTTATATATCGTGTTAAGTCTTTCTTCAAAAAGAAAGAACAACAGGACCACACGTTTATCTATGAGAATGAAGATTGAAAATAACACTAGAAGAAGGTGAGTACCTACTGGGTAGATCTCACCTGATTGTTAACAAAGATTATCTTTATGTGGAAAAGCATTACTTTACTACAGACTTTATTGATGATGTAAAGTTTGCTACACGGCTTATGAAGATAGCACAACCAGAACTTTTTGTTTCAGAAGAATCGAGGGATGATTGTTATGTCGTCACTCAACGATACATTGATCACAAACCTGTAAACCTTAAAGGTTATAGTGAAAACATATCTAACTATTTGACATTAATTGATTCGTTAGGATATGATTGGTCAAAACGGGATCTTCAACACTACAATATAATTTATCAAACAAGTGATAACAAACCATACCTAATTGATTGGGATGATTATGTAACCTTAGGGTCTAAACAGGATGCATATGATTGGTATAAAAGTGAATTAACTGGACTGAAGTGGTTAGATTTATATAACATTACAGAGCAAGAGGCAACTAGTATTTTTGAAAAGGAATGGAAAAATGTTTAAAGGAGCTGTTTGGTTGAATCTGAAAAGAGCCATTTACGCAGATGCATTCTTTGATGGTGATCTTTCTTACTTACCTCAAGGTCTAATTGATGAAGTGTATGAATATATGCCTGTATACAATTTTATGTTTAATAACATAAACACTCTTTATGTTGGAGACAACGGAGAAGAAGACTTTGATCCTGGACTGACTAATCATCAAATAAGACATCTTATGAAAGACTATCTTGCATCTTATGACAATCAAGAAAACCATGTTGTGTCTTCTTGGATATTAGGATCGCAATTCTCATCAGATAAACCACACCATCAGGTAAAAATTCTTGAAGTTGAAGTTGAAATGGAGAATGTTATTGATCTTGGAGACTCAAGAAACTTTGAAAGCGCGTCACAGGTTATAAGTAAAGTTAGACAGATACAGAGATGTAAGCTATATGTAGGATCCGATACATCTTGGTATCACATTGCTCGTCTCTATAATAAACCAGGAATACAGATATGGCAACGGTAAAATTACCAATAAGCAAAGCAGTTATAGAGATATGTGGATCATGCAACTATAGTTGTCAATTTTGCCCTCATTCTTTCGATAATGGTAGAGAAAAATCATTTAAAAGAATGATGAATTATCAGATGTTCTTAAACATATTGGATCAGCTTCAAGATTCAGATGTTGAAGAAATATACTTAGAAGGGTCGGGTGAGCCTACAATGAATAAGAAGTTGCCTGACTTTGTAAAAGCTGGTACAGATAAAGGATTCAAGATGTCGTTCATTACAAACGGCTTTTGGTTTAAAGATGATCTTATGAAAAGAACAATTGATGCTGGTATGCACTTTGCTCGAATATCAGTAACAGGGTACACTCCTAAACTATATGAAGAGCAGATGAGTAAAGATGCTTTCTTTGATGTTATGGATAATGCTAATGCTGCTATTGAATATGGTGGTAGTATAGGATCATACCACCTTATATTAGATAACAATAGAGTTAATTACGAAGTGGAATCTTACAGAAGAAATTGGATTGACTACGTGCCAGGTATCAAAGCTTCAATTTGGAAAATGCATAACTGGTCTGGTCAGCTTAATGTTGACTGGAGGGTTGGTAAAAAGAAACGTAGCTGTGGACGACCTTTCTCTCCAGATCTAATTGTAAGAGCTGGAGGTATTGGAGGAAGAGAAGGGGCTGTTGTCCCATGTTGTATGGTTCTTGGACAGGATAGCAAAGCAGTTTTAGGTCATCTGTCTCATCAAACAGTAGAAGAAATTTGGTATGGAGATGAATATAATAAACTAAGAAAAGCACATGAGATGCATGAGTTTGATTCTATAGATTATTGTAAAAACTGTGATATGTTATATGATGCACCAGAGGCTTTGGTTTGGTCTAACTTTGACGCTGATTATAACCGATTGACAGGATCAACATTTACAATGGATCAATATAGAATTTGATATACACGAAGGAAAACTGATTAATGCTTAATTGTAGAGCATTTTTTTCTTATAAATAACACTAAGAAAACACTAAGAATATATTCAATCTATGGGAAAACAATGGCTCAATATGAAGATATAACAATTGATCAAGGTGCTGACGTTGCTATTGAGATCCATCTGATCACTAAAGATGGGACGGCAAGAAATTTGCAGAATCACACTATTGATGCTAAGATGAAAAAAACATATAATAGTGATAGTGATAACACAACGGTTTTTACCACTGTAGTAGATAGTCCTCAAGATGGAATTGCAACACTTTCTTTAACCAACGCTCAGACAGATTTACTAAGTGCTGGTCGTTATGTATATGATGTAGAGATGGCATTTGTTGATAGTGATGGTGACAATATCATCGAGAGAGTGTTAGAGGGTAAAATCCTCGTAACACCTTCTGTAACTAAGTAGATATATTATGGCAATACAAGTTGGATTATCCGGGACAACAGTCAAGACAGTAGCTGCAGTAGGTAGTACTACTCAAGTTAAAAAAGTAGTAGTGGGAACTCCTATACGGAGAGTTAGGGGGTCTGCTTCTGCAGCAGACATATCAAACATAAGTGGGATAAGCACTGCTGGGGCAGTGGTGGGAAGTATGTTAATGTATAATCCAGACGATAATCTTTGGTCACCATCACGGTTACTAGAAAATCACGAAATAAACGGAGGCAGTTATTAATGGCCGCAATTATTAGAATTAAAAGATCGACAGGCCAATTGGCTCCAGGATCATTAAAAACTGGTGAATTAGCTTATTCACAGGGTACAGGTCAGTATAACAATGGAGGTGATCGCTTATTCTTTGGTAAGGGTGACGATGGTTCAGGCAACGCGACCTCAATAGTAGCAGTTGGTGGTGAATACTTTGCTAATTTAATAGATCATCAGCCTGGTACACTGACAGCATCAAGTGCTCTTCTTGTGGACACGAACAGCAAGATTGATGTAATAAACATCGATAATATTACAATTGATGGCAATACAATTAGTTCTACAGATACTAATGGTAACATAGTCCTTGATCCAAACGGAACAGGGTTTATTAACGCTAGTTCATCTTTGATCTCAAATGTAACAGATCCTGTGTCGAACCAAGACGCTGCTACCAAAGCATATGTTGATGGTCTACAGATAAACTCGGTATTATCCATCACCGGCGACACCGGGTCAGATGACATTGACCTAGACACAGAAACTCTAGACTTTGAAGGTGATGGTTTTATCACCACTGCAGTCTCGACAGATAAAGTCTCGATCACCCACGATAGTTCTGGTGTTACAGCTGGTACATACGGTTCAGCTACAGCAATCCCTGTTTTTACAGTTGATGACCGAGGCCATATTGACTCGGCTGGAACAGTCCCTGTCGCAACAACTCTAAACACATCCACTGATGGTGGGGCTGGATCTATTGATCTTGTCAATGAGTCTATTTCTCTTACTGGCGGGACGAACATCCACACGGTTGCTAGTGGGACGAGTTTAATTGTTCATCTAGATTCAGATGTTCTGGATTTAACACGGTTAACGGTAGACAATCTTGATCTGAATGGTAATACTCTTTCTTCTACTGACCTCAATGGTGATATCAATATTACTCCTAACGGCTCAGGTCGTGTTGTTGTCGATAATATCGTCATTAATGGTAACACGATCCAAACTGATGGATCCAACAACACAATGGTATTGGATCCATCACCGATTGGCGATTCCGATGGTGGTTATGCTGGTACATTAGTTGTTCGTGGTAACCTCACTGTTCAAGGCACACAAACAATTGTTAATAGTCAAACATTAAGTATTAACGATCTAAACGTTGTTCTTGCTGATA
>Ga0222719_10000028_pt1 | contig 141561 bp, 129 predicted proteins | sample C33_34DmetaG_FD_165039 | JGI IMG/M metagenome (GOLD analysis project Ga0222719, IMG submission 165039) | Estuarine water microbial communities from San Francisco Bay, California, United States - C33_34D | ecosystem: Environmental > Aquatic > Marine > Unclassified | place: USA: California... | reverse complement strand
TGGTTACGAGATCTTTCCAGATAGTTACACATTTTTTCTGTACCTTCTATAATTCTTGGTCCATGTCTTACCAGTAAATCTGGATCTATGAAATATACTTGTTTATCTTTAACAGCCCTAATTGAAGCTCTGTTTGCCCACCCACTTAACCATTTTTCTTCATTTTCTTTTTTAGTTCCCGCTATGATAACTTGAGGGTCAGATCTCACTAATGATTCCAAACTGACATTTAACGCTATGGGTATGGCTTTTGAGAAAATATTAAACCCTCCACATAATTCAATTACATCAGATATTAAGTGTCGCCCACTAAGTGTCATAATTGGATTATCTGAGAGCTGATAAAAGACACTCATTTTTCGTCTATCACTATAATTTTCTTTCAGTTGACTCAATCTATTAATAAATTTATTTGCCTCGTTTTCACCTTTATCCTTAACACCTAATAATATTCCAAGTTTTCGAATTGTTGTAGCCACTCCCTCAAGTTTATTTGGCTCTGAAACATAAACAGAAAAGCCTAGTGACTTTAATTTATGAATTGCTTCTGAGCCATTACCGGAACCCCAAGCAAGAATAAGATCAGGCTGAATTTGTGCTATAGACTCGTAGCTAATTGTATTATGTGAGCCTATACGAGGAATTTTTTTTGCTGCCTCTGGGTAATTACTAAAACTCATTACCCCTACCAATTTCTCTCCTTGATCTATCGCAAAAACTATTTCTGTAAGATGAGGAGAAAGACTAATTACTCGCTGTGCTGGCTTTACTAAAACAATCTCACTTCCCATATCATCAGTAATGGTTAATCCAGCAACTGGATATAATAAAAAAATTGCGTTTACTCCAAAAACTACTAGAAAATTCAACCATTGGACTAATTTCTTATTCACTTGTAAGCCCTTAACTATCAATAATAAATATAATTTAATAAAATTAATGCTGGGAACCTCATCTAGATAACGATAAGAAGTTTTTGATTCTCAGGGTTTTCTTGGACCTTCACGCGCACACCAAAAACCTGCTCTATATTTTCTGCAGTAAAAACCTCTTTTGGTAAACCGGTTTTTACTGGTTTGCCGCACTCCATCATTATGACCTGATCAGAGCATTTCGCTGCTAAATTTAAATCATGCATAACCAATAAAATACCTATGCCCTTAGAAGAAAAACTACTGACTATCTCCAAGGTTAATTGCTGGTGAGCCAAGTCAAAAGAAGAAGTTGGTTCATCTAAAAGTAAGAATCGATCACTATAATCCTTTTGTTTTGTATTTAGGTCCCATATTTGGGCCAGACTTCTAGCTAAATGTATACGTTGTTTTTCCCCGCCCGATAACTGAGTATATTGACGATTCGCAAGATAAGTTGCATCTACAATTTTTAGAGCAGCGGCTACAATTTCATCATCTCTTATTGAACCAGTATCATGAGGAATTCTGGCTAACAGAACAACTTCCTCAGCAGTAAAAGGGAAATCTAACGAAGAATGTTGTGGTAGAACTGATAAAGATTTTGCTCTATCAATAGGATCCCAATTATTAATATCCTTCCCATTAAATATTACAGAGCCAGATGTCGGTGAAATATCGTTCGATAAGCAACGAAGTAGGGACGTTTTACCTGCTCCATTCGGACCAACTATTGTTGTAATTTTTCCTGGCAAAATAGAAACATTAACGTCTCGCAACAAAAAGACCCCAGAAGAATTAAGTGACAATTTTTTAGCTATAAGGGACATAAATATTATCTCTGGATACGATGATGATTTTTGGTGAGAAGCCAAAAAAAGAATGGTACGCCCAAAAGTGCTGTTAAAATACCAGTAGGTAGCTCGGCAGGGGCAACTATAATACGTGCACAACTGTCAGCTACAATTAAAAGAATTGCGCCAAGTGCAGCTGAACTAGGAATCAGATATCTATGGTCAGGACCTATAATTAGCCGCACCATGTGGGGAACAACCAAACCCACAAATGAAATCATACCCGCTACAGCAACTGATGTACCAATACCTATTGCTGTCAATAAAATAATTCGCCGCTTGACTCTCTCAGTGTCTATACCTAGGTGCCGTGCTTCTGATTCACCAAGCAAAAAAGCGTTAAGAGCTTGGCTTTGACTAGGGAGTGTCAATAATAATAAGCTGGCAGCGATTCCAACGATTCCAACGCGAAACCAATTAGCTGCATCCAAACTACCCATTTGCCATAAACTCATACGCCTCAACATTTCATTATCTGCAAAAAAACTAAATATCCCATTCAAAGCGCCCGCTAAAGCACTAATTGCAATACCGACCAGTAACATTGTCGGAACAGAAGTTCCAGTAGAAGAAGTCGATAATCGGTAAACTAATAAGACGGCCAAAGCGCCACCTATAGATGCGCCAAAAGCTACCAATGTGAGCCCAAAAAAACTGCTGCTGTGAAGCCAAGTTCCACAAAATACAATAACAAAACTAGCCCCTGCGGATGCACCGCTGGAAACACCGATTAATGAGGGGTCCGCTAAGGGGTTTCTAAATAATCCCTGCATCACTGCTCCGCAGCATGCTAAACAAGCGCCCACTAAAGCAGCCAAAACTACTCGTGGTAATCGAATCGCAGAAAGAATCATCTCTTCATGCGAAACAGTTGCTTGGTTCGATATATTGCTGCCAAAATCTATGATACTAAGCATGCTTACCAGTGAATCTATAAATTTATCAGGAGAAATAAAAACAGGGCCGACTAAAGTAGCTAAGATCATCATCGGTATCAATGAAAAAAAGAGGATCAAAGTAAATTTACGGGATTTGATGCCTCTCAAGGAGATTTCTCCATTCTAGTAATCTACGCCTTTACGCGCTTTAATATTCGACTGGTAGGCATGTTTGATATCTTTTATTTCTGAAACGGTATCAGCTATATCCTTTAAAGAGTTTCCACCACCCCTACCGGTTACTACAACGCTTTGACTGGGCGGTCGATTCGATAAAGCTTTGGTTACCATAGACTCGTCAAGGTATTTGTAACTGAGCATATAGGTTAGCTCGTCTATAATAACTAGATGGTAACTTGGATCAGACAGCATCGGCTCTACTACCTTCCAAGTAGTTTGTGCTGCGGCAATATCTGCATCACGATCTTGAGTATCCCAAGTAAACCCGGTACCCATTTGATAAAAATCCACTTGGGGGCAATGATCTCTAAGATATAATTCTTCGCCTGATAACTGTTCACCTTTTATGAACTGAACCACACCAACTTTGTATCCATAACCAAGTGAGCGAACAACCATACCGAAAGCAGAACTACTTTTACCTTTCCCGTCTCCTGTAAGGAGAATCATAACACCTTTTTCTTGATCGCATGCTTCGATATGCTGATCCACTTTTTCTTTTAATTTTTGCATTTTGCGCTTTTGACGCTCAGCTTGGTTTTCATCAGCCATCGTATTTCTCCCAAGTATCTAAACGATCAATTATAGCGCATAAGTAAGCTTTAATGCCCAATTAGAACCGTCCATATAATAGTCTCTTGAAGATGTCCTGTAATGCTTATCAAGCACATTATTAGCCTTCAACTGCATCTTAAACTTTTCGGCGAGCTGGTAACTGAAACGAAAATCTAACAGACCATAGCCTCCTAAACTCCCGGTATTAGTTTTATCAGTATAGCGCTTACTAGTTGCATTGAAAGATGCTCCTGCATCCCAGCGAGAAAAACTACGATCAATATCGAAAGTAAATTTCTTTTGAGCGCGTTTTTGAAGCAACTTATCTGTTTTTTGATTGCGTGGATCTGTGTAAGAAAAACTGGTAGTAACATCCCATCCACCAAGATTTGTGTCAGCCCTAAACTCACCACCTTTAATTTTAGCACTAGCGACATTACTAGGGACCCATTGATATGGATATGCCTCTGTAGGAGTAAGGGCCCACTCAATAAGATTATCGATGCGATTCTGATAAATAGAAGCTTCCCATTTCCATACAGTATAATCTCCCCTGAATCCTAACTCAAAATTCTCGGAATCCTCTGGAAGAAGGTCTGGATTACCAGCATCATAATCCCCTATGGGCCAGTATAGATCATTATAGGTTGGTGTTTTAAAGGCTTCCCCCCAACTGAAAATAATTCGATGACTTTTGCCTAGCTGTGCTCCTAACGAGATATTACTTGTGTTATGTTTTCCATTCTCTTCGTTATCATCCTCGCGGTATCCTAAAACATAATCAAAGATAGAGAAGTTTCCCTGATACTGAATGAAATATGCGCGGTTCATTCTATCTTGAACAGGGATACCCTGAGTATCAGTCCAATCTGTACTACCAACTAACTCGTCGTCATATAAATCTATGCCAAACGTTATTATCTGTTTATTAAATATTTCAATATCATTTTGCCAGGAATACTGATCCTTAGTAGTGCGAAAGTCTGATAAATGAGACCCATCTATACCGTTGGTATCATCGATATCGTCCATGGATCGGCCTATAGAAATTTTAGAAAGCCACCAATCTCTTAAGGGTGCACTAACACTAAATCTTATATTTTGTATTATGCTATCTGAGAGGCGATCTCTCTCAGGATTATATTGCTCATCAAAATAACTGCGCGAGTGAGCTTCTAAAAAGCCGAGTCCGACATCAACACCGTTATCAAACGTATACCCAAAGTTGGTATTAATCGAATAATTTCTGTAACCATCACTGTCTCGATTCTGTTGTGAATCATCTTTGTAAGCGTCAATTCCGTCTGTTTCCAAGTATGATAGATCAACCGAGTAACGTAACTGATTGTATGCTCCACGTGTTGCTATGGCTGTTCTTTTCAAGACATTAGATCCCACCTCGGTGGAAACAATTGTTGAAGGTTTAAAATCATCTTTTTTGGTAAATATTTGAATTACCCCACCTACTGCATCACTGCCGTAAATACTTGATTTAGCGCCACGTACAATCTCTATACGTTCTATCTGACTGGGATCTATAAACTGGTAAGAAGTACTGCCTAGGCTCGCAGAATTAATTCGTTGTCCGTCTACTAAAAATAATGCATGCGCAGTATTTGAGCCACGTATAAACAAACTAGGAGTAGATCCTGTGGCTCCATTTCTCGCGATGTCAATACCAGGGACATGCTGAAATAAATCAAGCAAATCTGTAGGTTGATATCTTTCAATGTCTGCAGTAGTTACGACTGTTGTTGATGCAAGTACTTGATTAATTGTTTGTGGTGTACGTGTAGCAGTAACCACGACTTCTGGGATACTTTCTTTTATAGTTTTTGTATCAGCAGAAAGTGAAAGTGAAAGTGAAAAGCAGAAAATAAAGCTATGAATAAAAAATTTCATTGAATAAATCCTACTTGTTCAACCCCGAACAAAATTGAGTTAGAAAATATCCACGAGAAAGATTGCGAAGAAATGAAAATAGTATCTAGATATTCAAGATGCCATAGCAAAACTCACTTCACCACGCCCCGTGGTTCGTTTGTATAGCTACAGGCCGGTCTCCGGACTTATGAGTAGTTTCCTAGCTAAATTACCTTCCCATACTTATGTACAGTGGTTGTTTAATTTAACTTCGATTCATTGATAAAAATGATCGTCTCATTTACCGTTGCGGGGGCAGTATCAGAATTAAAGTCGCTCATATCGAGCTTCAATGCACTGATTTCCCGTTTCACCCAAGATACTGATTGTAAATTAGGCACCTATTGCATTAACAACCATTTACAAAATAACGTCTTCCAGGCTCAATGTCAACGAGGGATTTTGTTAATCTAAAGCCTCGATGGCATCTGTTAATTTTCGCACAGTGATAACCTCCATTCCTTGCAATGGTTGTTTCGGTGCATTGCCAAAAGGTACAACGGCTCTTTTGAATCCATGTTTTAATGCCTCTTTGAGCCGTTCTTGGCCATTAGGCACTGGACGAATCTCCCCAGATAAACCCACTTCACCAAATACGACAAGGTCTCGAGGAAGTGCTCGATCACGAAAACTCGATATGACAGCTAAAATTAATGCAAGATCAGCACTGGTTTCAGAAATTTTCACTCCACCTACAATATTTACAAAAACGTCTTGATCTCCAACCATTACCCCGCCATGTCTGTGCAATACAGCGAGAAGCATTGCTAAACGATTGTGCTCTAATCCCACAGTAATACGTCTCGGGTTTCCTAGGTGGCTTGGATCGACTAAAGCCTGAAGTTCAACTAATAAAGGTCTGCTTCCTTCCCAAATAACAATCACTAGGCTGCCTGAAGCTACCTGATCATCTCTCTGTAAAAAAATTGCTGAAGGATTAGATATTTCTTTTAAGCCTATATTTGTCATAGCAAATACACCTAATTCATTAATAGCCCCAAAACGATTTTTATTACAACGGAGTGTCCTAAAATGACTATTATTAGTCGCCTCTAACATCATAGAGCAATCGATCATATGCTCTAAAACTTTTGGTCCAGCAAGAGAGCCGTCTTTTGTTACATGTCCAACAAGCAGCAAAATAGTATTTGTCTCTTTAGCATATCGAATCAGCATGGCTGCACTTTCTCTAACCTGAGAAACACTTCCAGGAGCAGAGGAAACATCATTTAAATGCATCACCTGTATAGAATCTACTACAAGGATTTTTGGACTATAATCCATGGCAGTAGAGCAGATTAGTTCTACAGAAGTTTCTGCCATAATCTTTAACTGATCTGTTGGTAGGCCAAGTCTATCTGCTCTCATTGCTATCTGTTGAGGAGACTCCTCACCTGTAACATACAACGATTTATGTATCGTGGCTAATTTGCACAGATGCTGAAGCAGGAGTGTACTTTTCCCAGCTCCAGGTTCCCCTCCCACTAAAATGCAAGAACCTGGAACTAATCCGCCGCCTAAAACTAAATCAAGCTCAGCCGTACCTGTAGCTATTCTAGGAATTTCATTGATATCAATATCTGATAAAGTGCTTATTGCGCCATTTGTAGCACCGGCAAAACCAGTATATCTCTGAGAAGAAGATTTTTTTAAGCCAGATAGTCTAATTTCTGTAAGAGTGTTCCATGCTGAACACTCACTACATTGACCTTGCCATTTGGTAAAATCAGCGCCGCAATCATTACACACAAAAGTTGATATTTTTTGTTTTGCCAATTGTGCTGCCTCCCATGCTCAAATTATATTTTAGCATGGGAGTCTAAAGAAAACTTAAATCAAAAAATAACCTTTCTTTCATTTTCACATATTAAAATATTAATTAGTTATACTATGATTTTTTTAGAATTAAGCTAAAGATTTATATTAATATACTACCTCTGGTTGTTTAAATGAACTTACATCAAAATTTCTGATAAAGTACTTAATATGTCATTAATTCCAGAAAAAATGCTATCGATTTCCCCTTCACTTGCGGCCACTATTGGTTTGGAAGAGGCTGTACTATTGCATGCCCTAAATGAACTATCAGAACATAACGGACAAGAACTTATTGATAATTATAATTGGGTTTCTGTGAGCCTAAAACAAATTACTAATGCTGTTCCTTTCTGGGATGTTGTTGTGCTTCAGCGAATTACTTTCAGTTTGCGTGATAAAGGAATTCTATTAATTTCTACATCACCAATAACAGAAAGTGGAGAACTGCGTTTCGCTTTTAATGAAACTGGATTATCTAGACAATCAGTTACTGAAAAAAAAGCTCCTAGTCCAAGGGCAAAAGCAAAAACTATACCAAGCTCATGGTCACCAGATAGTGAAGTTCTTCGCCAGTTACAGCAATACAACATACCATCTAAATTTATAAATGATCAAATTCCAGAATTTGTTATTTATTGGTCGGAAAGAAATGATCCTAAATTTAGCTGGGGCTCAAAATTTATCAAGCATGTGATTCGTTTATGGCGTAACTTTCAGACAGAAAACACAAAAATTGGTCTTAAGGTACTAATGGAGCCTGAATGGCGACCCTCAATTGACGCTATGGATATTTTAGTAAGGCAAGCAGGAATTAACGATAATTTTATTGAAGATGCGATACCAGAATTTGTTCTTTACTGGCTAGAGCGAGGTGATAAGTCTGATACTTGGAACAGCCGGTTTGTAACACACATTAAGAGACAGTGGTTAAAATTTACTATTACAATGGAACAAGACTCAGCCCCAAGATTACTCGATCAAAGTTGGAAGCCAAGTGAAGAGCTTTATGAAATCTTAGATCTTGCCAATATTCCCAGAGACTTTGCTCATAAACTATCACCTGAGTTTATCTTATACTGGAGAGAGAGCGGACAAGCACATAATTCATGGAATACGAAGTTTCTACAGCATATAAAACGAGAATGGTCTCGTCAGAAATCAATCTCCTCAAAGGTAAGGAATTATGAAGAAAAACAACGACCTAATAGAGCAAATAGTACAAGAGGTAGCAACCTCGTCGATGAGCTCAGAGATAGAAGCTGGGCAGGCAAATAATTACTCGCCAGAGTTGATAGATGCCATAAATAAAGTCTTTGCTCTGTTCAGAGTCAACTATCATAATCAATTTTATAGTGCTTACACCGATACAGACCTTTTAAATCAAGCTAAACGTTTATGGCTAGATACGCTTTGTTATTTTTCAGAGAAACAAATACTACAGGGGGCAAAAAAAATAATAAGTACATCAGAGTATTTACCTACGCTTAACCGAATGCTCGAATGTTGCGAAATGTCTGACGGAAATAGTGAGCTACCAAGCTCAGAAAAAGCATATAAGGAAGCATGCACTGCCGGCTCACCTAAATCTAGTGTTAAGTGGTCGCACATAGCAGTATATTATGCAGGCGAAGAAACTGGGTGGTATAAACTTCGAAACGACGCCACATCGGTGAGTTATCCGATATTCTTAGAGAATTATCGACGCATATGCTCAGAAATATCCCAAGGCAAGAAAATGCCCTCTTTGGTTCCAGCTATAAAAAAAGATAAAATAGAATCAAAATTAAGTAATGAACAACTGATAATAAAACTAAAAATGCTAAAAAAAGAATTAGGTTTTGATTGAAGTCACAGTATTAATTAACTATTGACGATATATATAATCATTCATTTAAATTAAACTAATCTAGAGATTTTATTTCTACTTTATCTACTTTTTGAAACCCTCTGGGCAACTTGTTTCCTCGTCGGCCTCTTTCCCCACGGTAATGCTCTAAATCGGATAATTTCAAACCTAAATAACGCTTACCGGAATATAGGAGAAGCTGCTGATCCTCTCTTATTGAGGTCACTGCAACCATATATTCCTCTCTTGCTTGCAATCTGGAAGATGGAATGCTGATTAACTTATTACCCTTCCCTCGAGCCAGTTGAGGCAGATCAGTTATGGGGAAAACTAACATACGACCCTCATTGCTTACCGCAATCACCAAATCTTTATTAGGGTCAGATATGAGGGCTGGTAATAAAACTTTTCCTCCTTTGGGAATAGAAATTGTGGCTTTTCCTGAACGATTTTTTGTTTGCAAATCCTCGATTTTTGCCACAAATCCATAGCCTGCATCTGTTGCTAGAAGTATATGTTGATTATCCTCACCCATAACCAAACCATTGAAGTTCACACCAGAGGGTGCATTTAGTCTTCCTGTTACTGGCTCTCCATGTCCACGTGCAGAAGGTAAAGAGTGGGCAGATATAGAATAAGTCCGACCCCCAGAATCCAACAGAATTACGTTTTGATTGCTACGACCCTTAACTTGGCAAAAGAACTTATCTCCCTCTTTATAATTTAAAGAGAGTGGATCAAGGTCATGTCCTTTTGCAGATCTAATCCATCCCTTATCTGACAGGACAATAGTAACTGATTCAGAGACTATTAAGTCAGTCTCGCTGAAAGCTTTGGCTTCAACTCTTTCTATTATTGGAGACCTCCTATCGTCCCCAAATTCTTCTGCTACCTCTAATAACTCTTTTTTTACTAAGCTCTTCAGGCGCTGCGAGGAATTAAGTATTTTTTCAAGTTTCTCTTGTTCTTTCGTAAGTTCTTTCTGCTCTGCTTTAATCTTAAATTCTTCTAATCTTGCAAGTTGTCTCAATTTAGTCTCTAAAACATATTCTGCCTGAATGTCACTTAAGCTAAATCTCTGTATTAAAATAGGTTTAGGTTCATCTTCACCTCTAACTATTCTTATAACCTCGTCTATATTCAAGAGAGCAATTAATAGGCCATCGAGAAGATGTAATCTTTTTTCAACTTTTTCTAAACGATGAGTTATGCGTCGTTTAACAACATTCAAACGAAATTTTATCCATTCTGATAGAATTGTCTTTAGTGGTTTTACCTCAGGACGACCGTTAATTCCAATCATATTCATATTTATTCTATAGCTCTTTTCTAAATCAGTCGTAACAAATAAATGATTCATTAAAACTTCAAGATCAACCCTATTTGATTTTGGAACTATGATCAATCGAGTTGGGTTTTCATGATCTGATTCATCTCTAAGGTCAGTAACCATAGGTAATTTTTTTGCATTCATTTGAGATGCAATTTGCTCTAGAATCTTTGCCCCAGAGGCTTGATGTGGCAGAGCGGTTAGGACTATATCTCCATCTTCTTTGTGCCAAATAGCTCTCATTTTTAAGCTACCGCGTCCCGTTTCATAGCTTTTTAGGATGTCATCCTGAGCTGTGACGATTTCAGCATCAGTAGGGTAATCAGGGCCCTTAATATAAGCATGAATTTCCTCAAGGGTTGCTTTTGGTTGGTCAAGCAAATGAATGCAAGCGCCAACTATCTCCTTGAGATTATGGGGGGGTATATCTGTTGCCATTCCAACGGCAATACCTGTAGTTCCGTTTAGCAGAACATGTGGAGCTCTTGCTGGCATTATTGATGGCTCCTCTAAACTACCATCAAAATTTGGCTTCCAGTCAGCTGTGCCTTGACCTAATTCACTAAGTAAAATATTTGCAAATCTTGATAATTTTGACTCTGTATAGCGCATTGCCGCAAAAGACTTAGGGTCATCGGGTGCTCCCCAGTTGCCTTGACCGTCTACTAATGGATAGCGGTAAGAAAATGATTGTGCCATCAATACCATTGCTTCGTATGCAGCGCTATCTCCATGAGGATGAAATTTACCAATCACATCACCTACGGTCCTAGCTGATTTTTTATATTTGGCTGTAGATTTAAGACCAAGCTCACTCATTGCATAAATAATTCTTCTCTGAACAGGTTTAAGCCCATCACCAATATTTGGCAAAGCGCGGTCTAAGATGACGTACATTGAATAATCCAAATACGCTTTTTCTGTGTAATCATGCAGAGATATTTGCTCTGGAATATCAACAATTAAGGAAGTTTCAGTCATAATTTTATTTGCTCATCTATAAAATAAAATTTGTTAAAAAATTAATCTACTAGCCAAGTAAGTCTCATATTTCTGCTAAATTTCCAGTATCCTCTAACCAAATTTTTCTGTCGCCTGCACGCTTTTTTGATAGCAGCATATCTAACATTTCATCTGTGCTATCACCTTGTTCTATAGTTAATTGAACTAGACGCCTTGTATCTGGATTCATTGTGGTTTCACGTAATTGCACAGGATTCATTTCACCTAGACCTTTGAAGCGCTGTATATTTATTTTTGCGTTTCTTTTTTCTGCAGTAACCCTATCCAAAATACCCTGTTTTTCACTATCATCAAGGGCATAAAATACATCTTTTCCTACATCAACTCTATATAGTGGTGGCATGGCAACATATATATACCCCTTATCGACCATCGAACGGAAATGTTTCACAAATAAAGCACAAAGTAGTGTTGCGATATGGAGCCCGTCAGAGTCCGCATCTGCCAAAATACATACCTTATGATATCTAAGATTACCCAAATCTTCTGATTGAGGATCTATACCAAGCGCAACAGAAATATCATGAACCTCTTGCGATGCCAATACCTCTTCTCCGTCTACCTCCCAAGTATTTAAAATTTTTCCCCTAAGAGGCATTATTGCTTGAAATTCTCGGCTTCGAGCTTGCTTTGCAGAACCTCCAGCGGAGTCGCCTTCGACTAAAAATATTTCACAAAGTTCTGGACTAACCGAAGAACAATCCGCTAACTTTCCAGGCAAAGCAGGTCCAGCCGTTACTCGCTTTCTGGCAATTTTCTTACTAGCTTTTAGTCGTTTTTGAGCATTATTAATAAATAACTCTGCTAATAGCTCAGCATCTTCTGTATGTTTGTTGACCCACAAACTAAAGGCATCTTTTGTGATATTAGAGGTGAATGACGCTGCTTCACGTGAGGACAATCGCTCCTTAGTCTGTCCAGAAAATTGAGGATCAACTAGTTTGGTTGATAACACAAATGCACATTTGTCCCAAACATCCTCTGGCGCCAGCTTAAGACCGCGAGGTAAAAGATTTCGAAATTCACAAAACTCTTTCATTGCCTCAAGTAATCCAGTTCGGAATCCATTTACATGGGTTCCGCCTTGGATTGTTGGTATTAAATTCACATAACTTTCTTGAATTAAATCTCCCCCTTCGGGTAGCCATTGGACTGCCCAGTCAACCGCTGCTGAGTCGAATGACGAACTTCCTACGAAAGGTTCTGAGGGAACTGGCCCCCATTCTTTTGTCGAGCCCTCGAGATAATCTTTAAGGCCATCCTTATAGGACCAAGTATCAAATTCTCCAGTATTTTCATCGCTAAAGCTTACTTCTAAACCGGCACAGAGAACTGCCTTTGCTCTCAACACATGTTTAAGTCTTGAAATAGAAAATCTGATAGAGTCGAAATATTGTGGATCTGGATAAAAGTGTATGAGTGTTCCCGTATTTTTTTTTCCACAACTATCAATGATATCTAGTTCAGAAATTTTTTCACCATTGGAGAAGACCATATTATAAACACTGGAATCTCTTTTAATTGTAACCTCTAATCTTGAAGATAGCGCATTTACAACAGAAATTCCGACGCCATGGAGTCCTCCGGAAAATTTATAACTTTTTCCAGAAAACTTTCCGCCAGCATGAAGTGTCGAAAGAATTACTTCTACCCCTGGCAAACCTTGCTCTGGATGAATATCGACCGGCATTCCTCGACCATCATCCAGCACAGACAACGAACCATCTTTATGGTGTGTGACTACTAATTTTGAGGCATGTCCAGCTAGCGCTTCATCAATACTGTTATCTATTGCTTCTTGTGCTAAATGGTTTGGACGTGAAGTATCTGTGTACATACCAGGTCTTTTTCTGACAGGGTCTAACCCAGTTAAAACTTCAATATCCTCTGATGTGTAGTTACTCATAAAATCATCTATAGTTGTAAAAATTTAATTATGGCAGGTAAATGCCGCTCATAGCGTTGAAAATTATGATTACCCCCTTGCTCGATGGTAAGCATACATTGGGAATATTTGATCTCGGCGTGGCGATAATCTAATATTTCATCAGCTGTTTGAAGTAACACCCATATATTTTTTGGGTTATGTATATCAGCAACATTGATACTTTCTAAAAAATTAATATGACTTTGAGTGAGAATATAGGTCTCACCAGAATGATAATTAGAATTTAACCCCAAATACTGACTCATTGTTTTGTGAGGCTCAACTGCTGGGTTTATTAAAACTGATTTTAATTTATACTTTTGTGCAAGCCATGTTGCGTAAAAACCACCTAGTGAGCTTCCTATTAATCCAATCGCGTCATCGCACTGCTCTATTATTTCTTCAAGCTGACCAATAGCTAATTGTGTATCGCCACTTAGCGCTGGGCAAACGAATTTTTTGTTTGGAGATATTTTATCTATCCAAGTTGCTGTTTGTTGTGCCTTGCTAGAAGCTGGTGAACTATTAAATCCATGAATATAAAGTATTGTCATACCCAAAAATCTCTTTGTTTAAATCCCTATAGTGATATAAATTCTTAAAAGATAAAAGCTAAATAAAAATTTGTTTTATCAACAAACCTAAAGTGCATTACTAGAGAAAAGTTAACTGAACGTGAATATTAAGATTTCAGATAATTTACACCAGTAACTATAACTCCGTCAGACTTTAAGTCTATCCATCTATAACTAGGGCCATCTGAACTTATTTCGAAATAATCAATATCTTTTACAAATTGGTAGCAGGTTGAAGGGGTGTTATAAACAATCAAATTACCCCAATCTGTAGCTCTCTCTTGGTGCACATGGCCGGTGAATATGCCTCTCACATTAGAGTGTCCGGACAATATTGTTTTAAGCTTGCCGCTATTAGTGATTCGATGCGCGTCTAACCACTTTGAGTTTATAGGGGCTGGCGGATGATGGACAAATAACAAAATATAACGATCCTTATATTTTTTTAACAAAAACTCTAATTCTTCAATTTCATTTTTAGCCAAAAATCCCTCAACATTTTTAGAATAAGAGCTAATGAGTGAAACAATTACCCAATTTTCATGCTTTTCAACACGTATAAATTGCTGTGAAATTATATTACTCATGAGGTGAAGGTCGTCATGGTTTCCTGGAAGCCATCTGTAAGATATGCATTCTTTATCCATTGTGTCGGAAAATAGCTGGTAAGATGCCTTAGCTCCTGAAGCAGAAATATCACCTGAAATGATAATCAAAGAGGATCCGAACTTTTTTTTAATCTCACATAAAACTTTCTTGAAACTGTCATATGTATTAACACCGTTAGATACAAAGCCTTTTTTTGACCCCAAATGGCAATCGCTGATCTGTATCAAGTTAACAACATCAGTTTTTTTCAATTTACATCCTTGGTAGCAAGATTGATTGGTTTTTTAAAGCATTTGAAAAATATGTTAGCCTTAAATTACTGAAGAGTCGTCATATCCGTATTCAAGGCAATACTCTAACCACTCTGATAAAAACTTATTCCACTGTGATTTTTCATCGGGTTGATACATATTTTGGTTTAATTTTTCATATCTAGGTCGAATATATCTGACTTTATCACAAGATATCACCTCTGCCATTTTTGCATCATGATAAAGTCTCATAGTTAGCTGAGGCATTGTTAGCCATGAATTAAGCATTTTACAGGGCATATATTCACCCGTTTCTTCGCGCAACAAAATAAGTGTTGTATATCGGGTTATTTCTAGAGCTTGCAAAAGCAAAATATGCTTACCAGTATTAAAAATTAGTATTTTTTTCTCCTTAGTATGCTGCATTTGAGGAAAAATTTTTTTCAGTCTAAAATAATTAGCCTCACCATCAGCCAAGTAACTGCATAGATCTACTTTATATTTAAATTTAGAGTTGACTTCAGTCAATCTGTTGCTCCCATACAAGCATTAATAGGAAATATTTATATAAAATCGATGAAATTTTTTTGTAGCCACATCAAAGAAATTGTAGTGGCCGCGTTATCACATTGACCAGCTTTCATACATAAAGATATATCATCTTGGGGAACTATATGCAAAAAAATATCTTCTGATTGCTCGTTCATACCTAATTCACCATCAAGTCCAAGCAGATTAGTTATACCGCAATAAAGATGCATTCTTTCATTGGTTCCACCTGGACTTACCCAATACTGACAGATTGGATGAAGTTGAACTTTATTAATTCCAACTTCTTCTTGTATTTCCCTTAAAGCTGCTTGCTCAAATGATTCATCAGGGTCGACCATACCAGCCACAACTTCATATAGCCAAGGGCTACTCTTGTCGCCCAGAGCTCCAATACGAAATTGTTCCACCAGCCCTATAAGCTTATGGACTGGATCGTATAGCAAAACACCCACTGCGGAACCTCTTTCGAAGAGCTCTCGTTTAATGGGTTTACTCCATTCTCCGGAAAATAGCTTATGTCGTAATGTAACTCGAAGCATCTTAAAGAATCCAGAAAATACTTTTTCTTGATTCTCTATCGAGATATCTCGGGAGTTATATTTATGTTTTGGTAACATAATAATTATACCTCTGTTAGTTAGCTTTATTTAACAAGATCCATTATACATTCAGCCATACAATGGATAGTTAATATAAATCTGATAAACTTCAGTTAGTATTTTTTTAGCTATGGAAAACTCGATGAAGCGCTTTGCTATTTTTCTTATTATAATATCTATGAATATTTTGGCACCAATTTGCTGGAGCGCTGAAACTTTATCAAAAATATATGAACTTTCCTTAAATAATGACCCACAACTGTTAGCTGCAAAAGCTGACTATTTAGCTAAAAAAGAATCAAAGAATATTAGTAGAGCAGCACTTCTTCCGTCAATTGTAGCAGAAGCTAAATATAGAGAAGCTGAAACAAAAGGCTCATCAACTAGGGTTTTGGGTGCAGGAGGTTCAATATTCGGCACTAGTGGTAATAATGATAGAGATGAAAAATCTTATGGAGTAAGTCTTACTCAGCCAATTTTCGATATGCCAGCATGGTTTGATTTTAAAATGGGTGTCAAGTTGAGCCTTGAAGCAAAATCAAAATTTTCTGCAGATAGGCAATCACATATCATGAGATGTGCGAAGTCATATTATGAAGTGCTCAGGGCAGAGGAAAATTTAAAAAATATTATTGAGGAGGAAGCAGCTTTAAAAAAACAGTTAGAGCAAATCAATAATCGTTTTGATGTTGGCTTATCAACTATGACTGAGATTCATGAAGCTCAAGTTGCATTGAATAATGCAGAGGTTTCTTCTCTAGATGCAGAAGCGAAGCTAGTATTAGTATTTGATGGGCTCACTATATTAACTGGCAGAAATCATGATATTCTAGCCGGACTAAAACGAGATTTTCCCATCGTCAAACCTGAACCGTTAGATAGAGAACAATGGGTACAGTTTGCGGTTAATAATAATTATCAATTGAAAGCTGCCAAGCATGCTGAAGAAGCTGCTAAGCAAAACACAAAGTCAAAAAAATATGCTCATTTACCAAAACTTGAAGGCTCGATGTCTTTCTATGATAATCGTTCTGATGAGTATTTTTCTGGTACAGATCTAAATACTAATACAGTATTCTCCAGCCCTTCAGAAAGTAATCAAATTGGTCGTAATATTGGAATAGAGTTAAGTCTTCCGATTTTTACAGGTGGACTTATAAGCGCAGAACGGAGACAGGCTGTCCAGGAATACATAAAATTGAGAGAAATTTGGATAGGGAAAAAAAGAAGTACAAAGCAGCAAGCTAGGTCTAAACATTTACAAGTATTGACTAATATTGCTCGGGTAAAAGCTCGACAACGTGCACTCGACTCTGCAAGAAAAGCGATGATCTCTAATGAAGAAAGCTACGGAAATGGAACTCGAAATATTTCTGATCTTTTAATTTCAAAACAAAATTACCACCAAGCCAAAAGAGATTATGCCGACTCACGATATGACTACATAATCAGTTTATTAGGGCTAAAAGAAGTGGCTGGACAACTTAGTCCACAAGATTTGTTTGACTTAGATGGCTGGTTGGACCCAAAAATTATTGTGACAAAATCTCTGAATCAACAACCTTAATTATCTTTTCTAAAGCTCCACGATTACTGTCCGCAATTAACTTAGCAGCATTCCCCATTCGTTTAGATTTATTCGCATCTTTAAGTATTCCAGAGACAGTTTCTGCGATACTTATTGAATCTTTGCAAATAGCCATTCCCTCAACATTTTTAAGCAACTTTGATACATCAAAAAAATTATGTAAAAACGGGCCACTTATAATCGGGGCGCCCCATATAGCTGGTTCGATTAGGCTATGCCCTCCGACCGGAACAAGGCTTCCTCCTACAAAAGTAACATCACATAATCCGTAAAATAACATGAGTTCCCCCATAGTATCTCCGAGTAGAATCTGATCATTGACCGTCATTTTTGGATTATCACTTCTTCTAACAAAATTGAGTTTATGTCTTGAAAAAAGGTTGGCCACACTGTTAAATCTTTCGGGGTGTCTGGGAACTATTATTAATAATAGTTCTGGATGGGACATTTTTATTTGCTTATAAGCCTCTAAAATAATTTCATCCTCACCAAAATGTGTGCTCGCTGCAAGAAATATTTTTCTTTGTCCCAGATCTGACCATTCTGCCTTTAGTTTAGATGCCTTGTTTACTAGGTCACTTTCTAGACTGTTATCAAATTTGATATTGCCAGCTATTATCAACTTCGATTCAGGTAAACCTAGTTCTAAGAAATTCTTTCCATCATTATCGTATTGTGCAATTACATAACTTATTTTTTTCAGCATGCTCACTGTAAAGCTAGAAAATCTCTTATACCCTTTGAGGGATTTGTTTGACATTCTTGCATTAGCTACAACCACTGGTATGTTGGCATGACTGCAGTAATGTATCATATTCGGCCATAATTCAGTCTCCATAATGATCACCAAACTAGGGTGGGTCTGCTTTAAAAAACGTCTCACAGCATATGGGAGGTCATAGGGAGCATAAACATGGTAAACATCATTAGAAAAAATTGATTTCACTCTTTCAGAGCCAGTAAGGGTTGTAGTGGTTACAACCAGAATTCTATCAGGGTAATCTGCCTGTATTTTCCTTATCAAAGGGACAGCTGCTAAAGTTTCACCCACTGATACACAGTGTATCCAAACCACTTGTCGATGTGATGGAATTTTCGGTATGAATCCAAATCTTTGATACCAACGATTTCCATGCTGGCTTACCTTCATAGCACGTAATAAGGTCCTCAGTAACAAGAAGGGCGTTAAAAAATATAAGGAAACTGTGTAAAATAAACGTAGCATATATCGGTACTCAAAAATTAATTGATATACTAAAATGAAAGACAGTGGCTTCTTTTTGCCTCTAAAAGCATAATGAAATTAGTCAGGCTATACTAGCTCTAATATAGAAACCAAAAACCCAGACTGCTTATAAAAAAAATAAAGGGCAACTCACTTCAAAGGATTCTAACTAGTATGTCCAACATAGAACAGAAAAAAATTGTATGTGATATTGCAATCATTGGTGGAGGTATAGCAGGATTATGGCTACTTAATCGATTAGCCAACCAAGGGTTCAATGTCATATTATTTGAGAAAAATGCCCTTGGAAGTGATCAAACTGTTGCGAGCCAAGGCATGATTCATGGTGGGATGAAATATACCCTCAATGGTGCTTTGACTGGAGCATCAGAAGCTATTTCTGAAATGCCATCATATTGGCAAAAATGTATTGATGGTGAGGGTGAGGTAGATCTAAAGGGAGCAAAAAAATTAAGTGATCACTTTTATATGTGGTCAAGTAAAAGCATTTTGTCAAAAATGACAACTTTTTTAGCTAGCAAAGCTATACGGGGGCGTATAAATAAAGTTCGCGAGGATGACTTGCCAAATATCTTTCAAAATCGTCAATTTAGAGGTAATGTTTATAAATTATTAGATATGGTTCTAGATGTACCAAGTATTGTTGAAAAATTAGCTAAAAATTATTCAAATCGAATCTTCATGGTTGATTGGGGAAAAACTTCATGGCAGAAAGATGCTGATAAAAAAGCTTTTCTAAATTTTAGTGAAAATGAAAAAAAATACGCACTTCATGCTGAGCAGTTTATACTAACTGCAGGTGAAGGAAATGAGTCTATTTTAAATGAAATGGGAGAGAGTACTCCAAGGATGCAGAGAAGGCCTCTCCATATGCTAATGGTTAAACATGGATATCCTCATTCCTTTTATGGCCACTGTTTGGGTGCTGAGACAACTCCTAGACTTACAATATCTAGCCACCCCTGTCAGGACCAAAAACAGGTATGGTATTTAGGCGGGAGTATAGCTGAAAAAGGTGTTGGCTTATCGACGGAAACTATAATAACGAAAGCAAAAAAAGAACTTTTTGCAGTTATGCCTTGGGTAGACCTGAAAGATGCAAAATGGGCAGCATTACCAATAGAAAGAGCAGAACCAAAACAAAGAAATTTTAATAGGCCCGACAAAGCCTTTGCTGGCACCACAAAAAAACACTCAAATGTGATCGTAGCATGGCCAACCAAATTGACATTATGTCCTAACTTGGCGGATGAAGTCATTTTTCTGCTAGACAAAAGAAATATCAGAAAATCAAAAACACAACTACCTGAGCTATCTTTTCTTGATAAGCCAAAGGTATCTATTACCCCATGGAAAAAAGTATTTGGAGACTAGTTTTGCATCATAAAAGGGCTTTTGGTGAAACGGGACTTAAAGTTAGCCCTCTAGGGTTGGGGACCGTTAAGCTTGGAAGAAATTTAGGTGTAAAATACCCAAAAAAATTCGCAATACCTAATGACAAAGAAGCGATTGATTTAATTTATAAAGCTAAAGATCTCGGAATCAACTTGATTGATACAGCACCATCTTATGGTAATAGCGAAGAGCGGCTCGGAGGGCTACTTAAAGATACACGTAACGAATGGATTATTTGTAGCAAGGTGGGTGAAGAATTCAAAAATGGGCAATCACAGTTTAATTTTTCGCCTCGACATACTCGTTTTAGTATTGAGCGTAGCTTAAGGCGGCTAAATACTGATGCTATTGACATTATTTTAGTACACTCAGACGGGAATGATGAGGATATCATAACAAATTTCGGGACCTTAGAAGTACTTTCAGACCTCAAAAAAGAAGGTAAAATTAAGGCTTTTGGTATGTCCTGCAAAACATTAAAAGGGGGTCTTCTAGCTGCAAAAAAATCCGATGGTGTAATGGTGACATGGAATTTAGAGTATGAAGAAGATGTCCCAATTATTAATTATTGTACTGAGAATAATAAAGGGGTTTTTATTAAAAAAGCTTTAGATAGCGGTAATGCAGTTTTATCTACTGAAGCAAGCTCCATAAGAAAAAGTTTTGATATGATTTTAAAGCATCAAGGTGTAAGTAGTATAATTATTGGGACCATAAACCCTATCCATCTGACTAATAATGCGCTACTTGCAGAAAAAATCTTAGTTTCAGAATAATGAAAATATATTATTTCTCCTGAATTCTTTTCACGATTCTAGTTGTTGAGCAATTATCAAAGTAGTCTAGAACGTGGACTTCGCCTCCATAAGATTCAACAATTTCATGACCGACAACCTCTCTTGGACTGTAGTCTCCTCCTTTGACTAAAATATCTGGCTTAATTTTCTCCAATAAACGGTTCGGGGTATCGTCGTCAAATGAAATCACCCAATCTACTGCCTCTAGCCCGGCCAAAACAGCCATACGCTGATCGACGGTATTAATTGGACGCCCAGGCCCTTTTAAACTTGATACGGAAACATCTCCATTAATTGCGACTATTAATCTATCTCCATTATCTTTAGCCTGTTTAAGATAACCGACGTGACCAGCATGAAGAATGTCAAAACATCCATTTGTAAACACGATTTTTTCTCCTCTAGCTTTTGCCTCAGTTATCCCAGCCAAAAGCTGCTCATCGTTAGTAATACCAAACTCAGCCCCTCGATATTTATCCATAGCTCGATATAACTCTGGTTGACTAATAGTGGATGTACCCAATTTACCAACCACAATACCAGCTGCAACGTTAGCCATTGTTACTGCATCCAATATATCTATCCTAGAAGCTAATGCCGCAGCTAAAACTGCAATTACCGTATCACCAGCTCCAGTTACATCAAAAACTTCTCTTGCATGAGCAGGCAGATGAACTGTTGGAAGACCTTTTCTCAGAAGCGTCATACCTTTTTCGCTACGAGTAATGAGCAGAGCCTCAATTTCTAATTTTGATATTAGTTTTTCTCCTTTTTCAGCTAATATTTTTTCACTGGAACATGGACCTACGACTGCCTGAAATTCGGAAAAATTTGGAGTGAGCAATGTAGCTCCCTTGTATAACTCAAAACTATTTCCCTTGGGGTCGACTAGAATAGGGATTTTTTTATTACGTGCTAATTTTATCAACTGGCGGGACTTTTCTAACGAACCTTTACCATAATCAGAAAGGACTAAAGCTCCTGAGCTAGATATAAATTTTTCTGCTTTCATCGTAACGATAGAAGCATCTTTATCTGTAAATAATTCCTCAAAATCAAGTCTTAGAAGCTGCTGATTTTGACTAATGATACGGAGTTTTTTTATTGTTGATTTGGATTCAGACACCTGCAAATCATGGCTTATGCTTGCAGCGTCCAATTTAATTTTAAGAGTAATACCATCTTCATCTTCACCTATAACACCTACTATAGTAACGTCAGCACCTAAGGATGCTAGATTTAACGCTACGTTGCCTGAACCGCCAATTCTTTCCTCTGATTGAGCAATATCTACAACAGGAACTGGTGCCTCTGGAGAAATTCTCTTTGAGGTTCCATGCCAATAACTATCTAACATGATATCCCCCACGACAAGCACCTGAGACAAATCAAATTTCGGAACTACTGGCATCATGGCCACATCCTCTGCAAGTATTTTAATCAGCTATATTACCATAGAGCAATTTAAATAATATCCTCTGGGGAGCATCTACTTGCTTGGTTGAATTTTTTTAATTTTTCACGCTAACTTAAGGTATTACGGACATTGGTATTAATAGCATAATCTTCGCAAGTGATAGGGTCGTTAAAATTTTATTGCCATCGAGTAAGGTTATAGACATTTCAATAATACAAACTTTTCTTCGACAAATTCTATAGTTACCAGTGCTCTTTCATTTGAAATAGATTCATAAAACTTACTATACTGATCGAACCAATATGAATTTCTTATATAACTTTGATTCATTTTTCATGATAAAAACTTTAGTTGTGATGCATCTTTTGCTACTAAAACATCTTCCATTATTAGATATTGTAAATCTGAGCCAAAAAACATATCTAATGCATCTTTAGGGGAGCAGACCATAGGCTCTCCTCTTCTATTAAGAGAGGTATTCAAAACAACTCCATTACCTGTGAGTTTTTCCATCTCCTCCATGAGTGCGTAATAACGGGGATGAGAATCCTTTTTTAAAGCCTGCGCTCTTGCAGTTCCATCCTCGTGGACCACCTCGGGAACCCTTGATTTCCAATCATCTTCTACTTTAAAAGTGAAAGTCATAAATGGAGCTGGGTGTGAGGTTGCAAACATCTTAGGTGCAACCCTATCTAACATACTGGGACAAAACGGTCTCCAGCGTTCCCTAAATTTGATTTGCTCATTAATCCGACCAGCAACACCTGATGAACTTGGGCAACCTAATATAGACCTCCCCCCTAGTGCTCTGGGCCCAAACTCCATTCTGCCCTGAAACCAAGCAACAGGATTTCCATCAACTAAAATTTTGGCAATTTTTTCAGGGACTGAATTGATGATGCTATAAAAAGGTTTTTCCGAGTGGCCCTCACAAGCCTCAATACAATCAGAATTTGAAAAGCTAGGCCCTAGATATACATGTTCCATTTTCTCAGGATCAATACCTCTCTTTGCTAGCGAAAAGGTTGCTGCACCAATTGCCGTTCCTGCATCTCCAGAAGCTGGCTGTACAAATAACTCTTTTATATATTCTTTTGCTATTATTTTTTGATTTAGCTTAACATTAAGTGCGCCTCCGCCCGCAAAAACTAGCTTCCCTGTTTCTTGAATGATATCACCAAGATAGTGATCCATTAATTGGAGGACTATCTTTTCAAATAATGTCTGTATAGTCGCAGCATAATCAATATATGGCTCATCTGCGATATCACCCTCTCTTTTAGGGCCAAGCCAATCAATAAGTTTCTGGCTAAAGTAAAAACCTACACCATTTTCTTTGTAGCGTCTTAACCCAACAGTATTAACAAACTTAGTATTTATTTCAAAATTTTTGCCATCAAATTTAACTAAACGTGAAAAATCATACTTCGACGGATCACCGTATGGAGCCATTCCCATTACCTTGTATTCACCATCTAGCATCTCAAAACCTAGATATTCAGTAATTGCTCCATAGAGGCCGCCTAGTGAATCAGGATCATAGAATTCTTTTATCTTATGGATTTTACCGTTTTCACCATACCCAAAAAAAGTGGTGGCGTATTCACCCTTACCATCCACTCCCATAATCGCTGTTTTTTCCTTGAATCCACTCAAATGATACGCACTAGAAGCGTGAGCTAAATGGTGCTCAACGGGTTCAAATTGGATTTTTTTTGGATCAATTCCTAAATTTTTTAATAAACTGAAAACTCGGTCCCTATAACGTCGATAACGCCTGTTACCATTCAGCAAAACATCTAAAGCTCGATCGGGCGCATACCAATATCTCTTTACATAATGCCACCGTGCCTTAGAAAAAAATGGAATAGGTGAAAAAGGAACAGCTACCACATCAACTAGTTCTGGGTTAATATTCGCAAATTTGAGACAAAATTTCGCTGCGTGAAATGGCATTTTTCCCTTAGCATGCTTACAGCGAATAAACCGCTCCTCTTCAGCAGCTGCAATTAACTTGCCATCAATATATAAAGCTGCTGAAGCGTCATGATTTAGTGCACCCGAAATACCAAGAATGATAGTAGACAAAATTAAACCTTTTTATTTTTTAAAGTGATATTAAGTTGCTCTGTAAATGGATTTAAAAGATCTTTGAAGTATATCCAAGTATTACCTTGCCAATTTTCCATAAATCTCTCTATATCTCTTGTGAAAGCTCGATTCATAGATTCTTCAGAACTATGCCATTGTAGTGTATCTAGATCAATCATATAAAGAATCTTATCGGAAACAATAAAGTTTGATGCCTTCATGTCTCCATGACTTACTTTACTATGCCAAAGAATATCAAACAGACGTAACACTTCTTTACCTAACCAATTAGGGACTTGATCTTTACTTAAAGACAGTAACCAGCTTTGAAGATTTTTTCCTTTTATAAATTCAGTGACTAGATATGCTTCTTTACGAAATCTACCATTTCTATTTTCTCTCATAGCTATGGGTTTTGGTGTTGCAATTCCAAGTAATGCAAGTCTATGGGCACCTTGCCATGACACACAGGCTCTGCTCGGTCGCCAACATCGGCTGAATCTATGTCTAAAATCTTTTATATTATATCGTTTAACCGTCCAATCAGAATCCTTGTTATGAACTTTAACAACCGTAGCGCTATTTCCGCGCTTTAAAAATTTAGCTTGGCCGATAGTGGCCTCTGGTTCATTTACCAATTGACTCAATTTTTTGGTCAAAAATTTTCTGGTTATAGTGATAAAAAAATCTTTTGTTTTTAGTACTTCAAATCCAGTGCAGGACCTCATACTCTTTGATAAAAAACGCTTAATACGAAGCTCTCTCATAATCCTTATTGTGTTCGAAAAATCATCGATTGGAGGTAAATTTTCCCCGTAAGATGAAAGGGTGGACGTTGCTATACTGTCATAATCAGGGATCATTTGTGCAAAAAATAAAGCTAGGTTTTCTACTGGATTCTTTAGGTTTCTGATGCCACCTCCGTCTATCATATAAATTTTATCTTGGCTAAACATAAAATTATCTAAGTGGATATCTTTCTGCATCCATCCGTTAGCATGAAGTAAGCCAATGAATTTCACAGCATCTTGTAATAATGGGGTCAATTTTTTCTTACTAGAATTTTGGTAACAACTTGATAATGTTTGTGCGTCTTTCAGGAATTCAGTAGCAATAAAGTAGCCGCCCTCTTTATCAACTAAGCCCCAAATTTTTTTAGGGCAAGGTACACCTGAATCATGTATTGCATCTAATCCTGCCTGCTCAATCTCGAGATCTTTCTTTCTGAAAAAAAGTTTAACGAGAACTTCCGCACCACCCCATATTGAGCGAAAAGCTATACGCTTTCCTGGAAGATGACGAAATACCTCCTCACAAATAAGACGCTCTCTTCCTGGAACATCTAGTTCAAAGGGAGTCTTTAATGGGTCCTCCATTGCTTTTAGTTGGTGAAGAGATAGTAGATCAGGCATTGCTTATCTGTTCCTCTAAAAGAGACACTATAAATCTATATTGGTAAAACTTAATGCGGTAATTCAAGTATGGTAGCCTTTTCGAACACCTTTATCATGAAGATTTTTTGCTTCAAGTTTAACAGATTCCCAAAAACTAGGGTCATCATTTATTATTTTTTTCAAAAATCCTTGTTTGTACTCTCGCATAAAACAAAAAGCATCCCTTTGGTTGAATCCTGAATTAATAGCTGAGTAATAAAGAGCAGATAGATCCTTGTGTTTCCATCTCTTTGGTGTCCTTCTTCTTATCTGCATACGATGTAAATCGATAAGTGAAATAACTTGCTCAATAAATATATTTTTTTTAGTTTCCTTAGTAGCCTCAATTAAAAAATGACAAAGATAATAATCTCGATGATTCATTCCGTTTTCATGCATTATCCTAGTAATTTTGGCAAGCCTCTTCACTAATTTTCGCCTTTGATTTATTTCTACATCTTTAAGCGTACGAGCATTATACACTTCATCTAAAGGTGCAGTTGGTTCAAGTGCTTCAGTAATTATAAACGATATTCTGGTGGCTGGGTTCCAGCCACTTGAGCCATAGGCTCTAACGACCATCGTATTAATGCCTAATTCGCTTAAACGAATAATAGCCTCGTACTCGTTTATAGCTCCTAATATAGGTTTTTTTAAGCATAAAAGATTTTTTAAAATCTCTTTCCAGCCAACTCCTGTATGTATTTTTATGAAATAAACTGAACCATCTAGCTCTATTCGCTTTGTGCAGCGATCTCCCATATCTCGATAAATTTTGCCAGTTAAAGAAAATACTTCTTTAAAGGGGTCTAAATTTTGCCATTTTGTTGCAAAAGGTTCGGTCAAAAACAATTTCATTCGATTTTATCCATCTAATTTTTTTTGATTACTTGATCAATAACATCTGCTGCCTTTATATGCATATCATAAATATCTGCAGTATTAGAGAAGTTAATCCCGTTATTTCGTAATATTAACTTGTCTGCTAGTAAAATTTCCTCTAAATTTTTGTTGAACGTGTTTTGTGAGTAAGGTGAGTTAATCAAAATTCCCGCTTGTGCTTCCTTTACATAATGTGCATACCCACAAACGTCTGTAACTATTGAGGGAAGACCAGCAACTAAAGCTTCAAGTATTACCCCTCCAGTATTCTCAGCATAGGAAGGATGTAATAGAACGTCTGCACCCTGCAAAAATCTTGGTATGTCATCTCGTCCGGAGAAGAAAGTTACAATATCAGCTATATTCAACTTTTTTGCTTGAGAGATATACTCGTTGGGATCATCTTGGCCAATAACAAAAAACTTTATCTTGTTTTTTAATCTGATCGGTAAGGCTTCTATAGCTCGCAAACTTCTATCTAAACCTTTAGTACGAAAACCTGAACCTATTTGTAATAGCAGAATCTCATCATTCTCTAAATTAAATTCTTTCCTAAATGAGTTGCGAATATCAGATGAATTCTCTGGAGCGCGACGATCACGGCTAATACCTGGGGGGAGCATATTTATCAAGGATGGGTCTGTATCATAAAAATCCTGAAATAGTTTTTTTTGTATAGGAGAAAACATCAAAATATTTACACCTGCTTTTTTTTCAAAAACGGCCTTTTCAAACCTGGCAAAATGCTTATAACGGAATGTGTATCGGTACCACCATGGTCTTAATTTACGCGATTTATACTCATAGCAAGGATCACCACAGTAATAAACATCAAGGCCGGGCATTTTGTTGAAACCTATGACCAAGTCTATGGATTCATATTTCAGATTTTCATTAAGCCATCTAGAAAAGAATTGGTATTTCTTTATGTTTCTAATGGCATCTGTTTTAATGATTACGATTTTTAAAAATTCAGGCTTTTCACCCACCCATTCGAGTGTATATACAGTGACTGTGTGGCCGCGCTTTGAGCACTCTTCAGCAATTTTCAGAAAATTCCTTTGCATACCTCCAAATGGGAAATACTTGTACAAACAAATTGCTAGCTTCATTTATTTGTCTATCTCCTTTTTTATGGTGACCTCAAGATCATCGATAGCAATATTCTTTTTTGTTAACTTTATAAAATTTTCAAAAACTATGTTTGCTGTAAGCCCCTGAAAACCTCGGCATGACTTGTCTGCTTTTAGTGAAAATGGACACTTTTTGGACATACATAAACAAGGGGAATTAGATAGAAGACTTTTTTGGTCTGGACCATACAGGCCAGTCAAAAGAGGGTTTGTTGGGCCAAAAATACCTAACGTAGGGATACCTAGAGCAGAAGAAAGGTGTCCTAGGCCAGTATCAACAGAAATGCATCCAGCAGCCTTTTTCAGTAAAAAAACTATTTCTGCTAGTGTCATTTTAGGGAGAACTTTAGCTTCAGAAATTTCAGCGATTCGTTCTGCACGTGATTTTTCTTGATTATTTCCCCATGGTAAAAAAATCTTATAGCCCGCTGTTGCGAGCAGACGACTCAATGCTATCCAAGATTCTTCTGGCCAATGTTTGGAAGGCCAAGTTGTGCCATGCATTAAAATAACATACTGATTATTTTCTGGATTGGAAAAAAGATTGTAATTTCCAATACTTGAATTTAGCTGATAACCTAATGACTTTGAGAATAAAATACGAGTTCGTTCAACTGCGTGAATATCTTTGGGTATACTGAATCGGTGGTGATAAAAAAATGATGCTATTGATTCTCTTGCGGAAGTCTTATCAAAACCATATCTATCTCCATATGCCTGCTTCGCGAGCCATGCACTTTTAAAAAGGCCTTGAGCATCGATTATAGCATCATAGGGGTGCAAGCTGAGTTTTCTCTTTAGCTCTAAATGCTCCTTTGAGTTCCAAAATTTAAAAATATTCTTACGCCACCTTCTCATGGAGACAGAGATGATCTGATCCACCTGATCGTTCAAGTGGGGTATGTAAGAAAAATTTTCTTCAACGACCCAATCAAACTTAATATCTGGAATAGCAAGACTAGCGTCATACAAAGCGGGAAGGGTATGAATAATATCGCCTAATGAAGAGGTTTTTACTATTAAAACTCTTTTCATTAATCACCCGCCAATCTTAATAGCTCAGAAATCACTTTAGCTGGAGTTAGGTCATTTAAGCATTTCATACTATTTATAGGACATATTCTCTTAAAACAGGGGCCGCATTCCACAGGAACAGATAATGCAACAGCCTTGTTGTTGAGTGGAGGAGTGAAGTGCGGTGAAGTTGATCCATATAAAACAATTAATGGTGTGTCTAAAGCTGCCGATATATGCATCAATCCAGAATCGTTAGTAACTACAATATTGGCGACTGACAGTAAGTCGATTGCTTCATCTAGCAGAGTTAAACCGGCAAGGTTATAGCACCGGTCGCGGTCACTTTGAGATAAACAGTTTATGATTTCTTGGCCGACTTGTTTGTCTCTACCTGAGCCCAACAGCCAAACTTGCCATCCCTCAGATATTCTATTTGATGCAACTTCAGCATAATATTTTGCTGGCCATTGTTTGGAGGGACCAAATTCTGCTCCTGCACATAAAACTAAAATCTTACGATCGTAATTTAATTCTAATTTATTAATGAGGTTTACCGCTCTATCTTTATAAGATTTTAACGCCGGAGGTGCTATAGATTTGGGTAAAATTTTATCTTTGGCTAAAGCGAGTGCAGCGAAACGTTGAACCATTAATGGATAGGATTTTTTTTTCAAGCCACGAATATCATTTATTAATCCATAGCGCATTTCCCCTCTCCAGCCTGTTCTATGTTGAATTTTTGCGAACCATGGAATAAGTGCTGATTTTAAAGAATTAGGTAAAATTATTGCTTGTGTATATTTTTCTGTCCGGAGCTTAATTCCAATTTCCCGTCTAAGTCTCCAGTTAAAAATCCCATGGCCAATAGGCATATCAATCGCTCGGGATACCTCAGGCATACGGTTTAGTATTGGTTGACTCCAACTGGGGGCCAAAACATCTATTGATACATCAACATTTTGTTGTTTAAGCAAAATAAATAATGATTGGGCCATAACCATATCGCCCACCCATGAGGGGCCTATGACGAGTATTTTTTTTGCTATTACTTTCTTTTCAGATGCCATATTTTTATAAACTATTATTGGCTCTAGAAAAAATTATAAGTTTAATTTTGTTACAGGTGCAAGCCAGTCTGAATACTCAGGTATCTTACCTCGCACTAAGTCAAAATACTGTTTTTGCATTAGTTCGGTCAATGGGCCTCGATGGCCAGCACCCAAACTTCTACCATCCAGCTCGCTAATTGGCAGTACTTCCGCTGCCGTACCAGTAAAAAATGCCTCATCAGCAACATAAAATTCATCACGTGTAATACGCTTTTCAACAATCTTATAGCCGGCTTTTTTAGCTAAATTTATTACAGTTTTTCGAGTAATGCCATCAAGACAAGCACTCAGTTCTGGGGTATAAACAACTCCATCTCTTACTATGAAAACGTTTTCACCACTTCCTTCAGCAATAAAACCATCGACATCCAGCATTAAAGCTTCTTCACAACCACAGTCTAAAGCCTCTCTTAAAGCTAACATAGAGTTAATATAATTTCCGTTAGCCTTTGCTTTAGTCATCGTAATATTAGGGTGGTGTCTGGTATACGATGATGTACGGACCTTTATGCCACTCTTTAAGGCCTCAGGTGACATATATGATGGCCAATCCCAAGCGGCAACTATTGCATGCACTTTTAGTCCTTCTGCACGAAGTCCCATTCCTTCAGATCCTAAAAAAACCATGGGCCTCAGATAGGCTTCTTTGAGTTTATTTTCACGAACAACTGATTTTTGAGCTTCGTTAATTTGTTTTTTACTGAAGGGTATATCAATATTTAAGATCTTTGCAGAACGATATAAGCGATCAGTATGATCATGCAAACGAAAAATAGCGGCTCCTTCTCTTTCAGTATCATATGCTCGTACACCTTCAAAAACTCCAAGACCGTAGTGAAGCGTATGAGTCAAAACATGTACTTTCGCATCACGCCAAGGAACCATTTCGCCATCAAACCAAATCCAGCCATCTCTGTCGGCAAATGACATTTCATACTCCTAAAATAAAATTTTAAAATTGTATATGTTCACTATACACGTTATTTAACAATTATAGCCTCCAATTATAGGCATAATAAAGACAAAGCCCGACGAAAAAAAATTATTTATATACTTTTAAAATATATGCATTATGTAATAGCCTGAATATGCTCATAAAACCCATATAGTTGCAATAAAATTCAACTAATTCATTATTTTATATTAAGTCTCATAAGATCCTATGTTTTGCGGTCAGCGTTACCTATAATGCAGTTTGATACAAAAACCAAAAATTAAGAGCTAACAATGGTGTCGAGTAAAAAAAATAAAATAGCTGAATATGTAAAATTTTTGAGGAATACGTCTCCCTATATTAATAGCCACAGAGGTAAAACTTTCTTGCTGGCCTTGAGTGGAGAGGCGATGTGTCATGAAAATTTTAGTAACATAATTCTTGATATTGCTCTCTTGCGAAGTATGGGTATTAAAATTGCACTTGTGCATGGGATTAAATATCAACTAGATAACCAAAATAAATTTTCCGATATTTATAAAAGTAGTGCAGATGTACAGACTTCTGTAACTGATCGCTTCTCGATGTCGTTTATAAAAGATGCAGTAGGTAGTACTAAAATTGATATAGAAGCTATGTTCTCCAGTGGAGTTGCAAGTTCTCCAATGTATAAATCAAAGATAAAAGTTGTTAGCGGAAATTTTATTACAGCTAAGCCAGCTGGTATAAAAGAAGGCATTGACCTCCAGTATACAGGGGAAATACGCCGAGTAGATGCGCTGAACATAAATAAACAGCTTGAAGAAAATGCAATTGTATTGTTATCACCAATTGGTTATTCGCCTTCAGGAGAGGTTTTTAGTCTAGATTATAGAGATCTAGCTGTTCAAGCTGCTGTTAATTTGAAAGCGGAAAAATTAATTATATTCACCCAAAATGAGGGTATCCGGGATGAAAGTGGAAAACTACTCAGAACTTTATCGATCAGTGAAGCTCAAAAATACCTCGGCAAGCTTGGCAGTTACTGCGAGCAAAAGCAAGCTCTTAAATCTTGCTTTGAGGCATGTAAGAACAATGTAAATCGAAGCCATATTGTGAGCTATACAGTAAATGGAGCGCTCTTACAGGAACTTTTCACAAGAGATGGGAGTGGTACACTAATTTTAAAGAATAAAATTGGATTAATTCGTCAAGCCGCTATTGACGATATTGGTGATCTTTTAAAGCTTATTGAGCCTCAAGAAAGAAATGGAGCCCTTGTAAAACGATCTCGCGAACTACTAGAGTTAGAAATTACAAGATTCACTGTTTTAGAGAACACAGAAGGTTCTATTATTAGCTGTTGTGCCCTATATCCTCTAGGTGACCGATGTTCAGCAGAAATAGCATGCATAGTAACGCACCCAGATCTGATGAATCAAGGTCATGCAGGGCAACTCCTTGAAGTTATTGAAAAAAAAGCTTCTGAAATGAAAATTAACAAACTATTTGCTCTTACTATTCAAGCTAGCCACTGGTTTTTAGAGCATGGTTTTAGGGAATCTTCAATAGAAAAGCTTCCTGCAGAGCGTCAGTCCCTATATAATTTTCAAAGAAATTCTAAGATTTTCTGTAAGAAGATCTGAGACTACCGATCTTTCAGATCACAGCTATAGTTAGTATCATCAGATTCATAAGATACTTTTAGTATTGAGTGCCTTGTGTTTTAGACAGTGAAGTCAAAAAAACCTTAAACTACAATTGACTTGAGTGTGGCCGTTATATTCTCTCTAATACTTGAAAGAAATAAGGTATATCTGTTTTTTCTTGAGAGTTTTTACGTTCAACTTCTTTCCATTTTTTTTCATCAAACATAGGGAAGAAAGTGTCTCCCTCAAAAGAGTCCTCTATTCTGGTAATATATAATCGATCTGCGTAATTTATTGTACTATTGTATATTTCAGATCCACCTATAATCATTATTTCAGGTTTAAAACCTCGAGTCGATATCGCCAAATCCTTTGATTGATTAAGTGATGAAGCAACCTTAACTCCATTAAAGCACCAATTAGTATTGCGCGTGATAACGATATTTAGTCTTCCTGGTAATGGTCTGCCAATTGACTCGAAAGTTTTTCTTCCCATTACAATTGGTTTGTTCATAGTAACCGATTTAAAATATTTTAAATCTTCTGGTAGCCGCCAAGGAAGCTGGTTATTAATTCCTATAACTCTATTTTTTGCCATAGCGACAATTATTGAGAAGTTAATTTTTTTCATTATACTGCTACTCTTGCTGGTATTGCCGGCTGTGGATCATAATTATTGAGCTGAAAATCTATATACTGGAAATCAAAAATATTGGTAACTGATGGGTTAATTTGCATACTAGGTAAAGCGTGCGGTCTTCGACTAAGCTGTTCTTCTACTTGTTCTAAATGATTGATATATAGGTGGGCATCCCCAAAAGTATGCACAAAATCTCCTAACTTTAAACCTGTAGCTTGTGCAATCATCATCGTTAATAATGCATAAGATGCTATGTTAAACGGTACGCCTAAAAAAACATCAGCACTTCTCTGATATAGCTGGCAAGAAAGCTTTCCTTCTGCTACATAAAATTGAAATAAAGTATGGCAAGGTGGTAATCCAGATTTTTCCATAACAGGAATATCTCTTGGATTCCAAGCTGAAACAATCAATCTTCTGGAATCAGGGAACTTGTTAATATCATTGATAAGCCCATTTAGTTGGTCAATCCCTTGGAAATTTCTCCACTGTTGCCCATAAACAGGCCCAAGATCTCCATATTGATCAGAAAACTTCTTGTCTTCCTTTATTCTCTCTATGAATTCTTTCATTTTATCCCGCCAAGCTTGCGAGTACATGCTGTATTTTTTATCTTGTTTTGTTTCTTTTAACCAATTTTGAAATGGCCAGTCATTCCAAATATTCACGCCATTTTTTACTAGAAATTTTATATTAGTATCGCCCTGAATAAACCAAAGCAGCTCATATATAATCGATTTTAAATGAACTTTCTTAGTAGTCACAAGAGGAAACCCTTCGCCAAGATCGAAGCGCATTTGATAGCCAAAAGCACTAATTGTACCGGTTCCGGTTCGGTCTTCTTTTCGAATGCCGTTATTTTTTACATGCCGCATTAAATCTAGATATTGTTTCATATCAGTTTTTGCTTCCTTCCTCAATAGAATTGTTGGCTTGATTCGTAATAGAATAACTCCATAGAATAATTATGATACCAATAATTATCATTGGCAGGCTAAGTAGCTGTCCTCTTGTCATCCACCCAAAGAAATCAAAACCAATACCAGCATCGGGTGCTCGGTATAATTCGACAAAAAACCTAAAGCTACCATATAGTGTTAAAAATAAACCTCCGATAAAACCCGTTGATCGTGGTTTTCTTGAAACAGTAATGAGGATGATATAGAGCAGCAGTCCTTCTAGAAAAAACTCATAGAGCTGTGATGGATGTCTAGTCAATTTTTGGGGATCATTTGGAAAAATCATCCCTGTCCATGAGCTGGTTGGCCTACCCCATAGCTCTTGACCAATAAAGTTGCCTAATCGGCCAAGGCCAAGACCAATCGGGACAAGAGGAGCTACAAAATCAGCTAAAGCTAAGAATGGCTTATTTATTTTTCTACTAAAGATCCAAATGACAAACAAGACACCCAATAGGCCACCATGGAAAGACATTCCCCCTTCCCATATTCGAAATAACCAAAGTGGATCCGCAAACCATTCTTCAAAATTATATAAAAGCACATAACCAAATCTACCGCCTAAGATTACACCAAAAGCACTGTAAATAATTAAGTCTTCAACTTGATTCTGGTAAATCGGAGATTTTGATGATTTGGAACGAGCAAGCGCTATTCTCCAAGCAGCGAAAAAACCAAGTAAATACATTAAACCGTACCAATGTACTTTTAGCGGCCCGAAGGAAAATAGAACGGGATTAATTTCTGGGTAAATTAGCATAGAATAACTTTAGCTGAAAATTACTATAATGATAATACTACTGATCAGAATATCATTAAAATTATGAAGGCTTTCAACATTAACAAACCTCAAAAAGTAGGCAAATAAAAAAATCAGTGTGGGATTTTACGGCTAACAAGGCCTGATATTAAATTTTTTCGAAGTGCATTCTCAATGTGACTTCTGACAGAGTGCCCATCTGACATTGAAATAACGACATTAAAAAGGTCTTTTGCGTCAGTCAAACTGATTTGACGCAATATCGCCTTGACTCTCAATAAACTAGTAGCGCTCATAGAAAGAACAGGAAAACCAATAGCCATTAATAATACTGCACCAATCGGGTCCCCAGCCATTTCACCACACACACTTATAGGGGTGTGCTCCTCTTTCGCAGCATCCACAACTGTTTTCAAAGCTCTCAGAACACTAGGATGATAGACATCGTAAAGGCTTGCAACCCGTGGATTATTTCGATCAACAGCTAACAGATACTGCGTTAAATCATTAGTACCTACAGAGAGAAAATCAACTTTTCTAGCAAATTCTTTTATTTGATAAACAGCGGCTGGAACTTCTATCATCGCACCCAACCATGGCTTTTGTAAACTATATCCTTCTTCACTAGTAAGCTCGTCATAAACTTGGTCGATAAGTTCTAACGATTCCTCCAGCTCAGCTAGACTCGATATCATAGGTAGTAATAAACTTAGATTATTTAGGCCCTCGCTTGCTTTCAGCATTGCTCTAAGTTGAACCAAAAAAATCTCCGGGTGATCCAGGCACACCCTGATGCCCCTCCAACCAAGAAATGGATTATCCTCCTCGATTGGGAAGTAAGGTAAGTCTTTGTCTCCACCAATATCTAAAGTTCTCATAGTTACTGGTCTGGGGGAAAATGTTTCTAACTGTTCTCGATAAAATTTCCGTTGTTCTTCCTCAGATGGGAAACGATCAAGCATTAAAAACGGGATTTCACTTCGATAAAGTCCTACTCCCTCTGCTCCTCTATCAAGTGAAAGCATAGAGTCAATTCGTAGTCCAGTATTTACCCAAAGAGAAACTTTATGCCCATCAATTGTTTCACACGGTTCATCAGTGAGTCTCTCAAGATTTTCAACTAATAGCTTTTCTTCTAAAACCTGTTCTTGATAAGTTTTTGTTAATTCAGACCCAGGGCTAATGATAATGTTTCCATTATATCCATCTACTATAGCCTCTTTCCCATCGAGATTACTCCAAGGTAAATCAACTGCGCCCATAACTGTAGGTATTCCTATAGCACGGCCCAGTATTGCAAGATGCGAATTTCGGGAACCCTTCACAGATGTAATAGCAATAATTTTTTCAATCGGCACACTTGCGAAAGATGCAGCTGATAGATCTTCGCCTACTAAAACAATATTATCTGGAAATTTTTTACGGCTTGGCTCTGCAGTTTGAAGGTAAGAAAGAACTCGACGGCCCAGATCCTCGAGATCAGAAGCCCTCTCACGTAAGTATGAATCCGTCATGCTCTCGAACATGTTTATATGATTTAAAACTACCTGAGCCCAAGCACTTTGAGCGCTTAATCCATGCTCATTAATTAGTACTATGACTTCGCCACCCAGTGCCTGGTCATCCAGCATACAAACATAGGCATCGAATAGCGCTCGTTCTTGATCACTTAAAATCCCAACCATACTTTTATCTAAAGCACGCATGTCACTTTTCACTAAGCTCATGGCTTTTCGAAATTGAGTAAGCTCATTATCGATAGACTCGGCTTTCCTCATAGGCACAGCTTTTAATGAGGTATTGGAGTTCATGACTAAAATATTGCCAACAGCAATACCTGGTGCACTGGCCACACCAGAATAAATTCTTTCATTAATAGACTTATCTTGTGGGTAAAGGGCAATATTTAGCTCACCGGTTGCATCTGCGTGAGCAATCACACCGGACAATTGAGCAGCAACAGTGACAAGAAACGATTCCTCACTTTCATCATATCGGCGGGGAATCTCATCTTGCACAACCAGAACACCAAGAACCTTTCTTTGATGTATAATTGGAGACCCTAAAAAAGAGTGAAATAACTGTTCGTTTGTATTTGGATGAAATGAAAACTTGGGGTGAGCAGAGGCTTCCTCAAGATTTATCGGCTCAGCACGCGAAGCTACTAACCCAACTAGCCCTTCATCTGAAGATAAATTAACTTTACCTATAGCTTCTTCGTTAAGTCCGTCAGTTGCCATCAGTGCGTAACTATCATTTTTTGAATCATGAAGATAAATAGAACAAACAGAGGTATCCATAGACCTCTTAACTTGATTAACTATTACAGTCAGGACTTCGTTAAAATCTTTAGCTGCATTGGCTTCTTGGACGATTCTCCTTAATGACTCAAGCATAGACATTTTATTTTATTACTCTTGAATGTAATTCTGCTTTTTTTTCAATGCTGGACTGAAGTGAAGAAAATTCTTTTAAGGCTTTGCAATAAACATTCCTCTTAAACTCTATCACCTGATTTGCAGGATACCAATAACTGACCCATGCCCAATCATCAAATTCGGGATGATGGCTACAATCAAAAGATATTTTCTTTTCATCAACCAAAAGCTTTAAATAGAACCATTTTTGTTTTTGTCCTACAAATAGCGGGCTCGAATTTTTTCGTTGCATATTTTTAGGTAAACGGTAATGCAGCCAACCTTTGGTGCAACCCAAAATATCTACATCACTACTTTCTAGCCCCACCTCTTCATAAAGCTCACGGTGCAGTGCAGTCTCGATAGACTCCCCTTCGTCAATACCACCTTGTGGAAACTGCCAAGAATTTTGTTTAATACGCTTAGTCCAAAGTAACTTGCCTATACCGTCGGAAATTATAATTCCAACATTTGACCTAAAACCATCTTTATCAACCACAATATAATCTCTCATTATAAAATTTATCAAGGCATCTAGCCTCATAAATAATAAATATGCTAAATAATTCAATTACCTACTTTAACATGCAAATTACATTAAGTATCCTATTGAGGACAAGTCAATCTATCGTTAAGCTACACTTCATTGATATATAAATTGGATACTTAAAATGCCTTTGGCCATGTTTGACCTAGACAATACTCTCATTGGTGGTGACAGTGACTATAGCTGGGGAGAATTTTTAGTGATTAAGAAAATTGTGGATCCTATTTATTTTAGAAGGAAAAATAACCAGTTTTATAAAGATTATCAAAATGGAAAGTTAGACATTTATAACTACCTAGAATTTGCATTGGCACCATTTACAAAATTATCTCGACCTGAGCTCAATGACTTGCATCAAGAATTTATGGAAAACATTGTCCAGACAATGTGGTTACCTAAGGCAGAAAAACTTATAGAAAGCCATAAATCCAAAGAAGATGTACTTATGATTATCACATCTACAAATTACTTTGTAGTGGAGCCTATATGCAAAAAACTTGGTATCAAGAATATTATTGCTACCGAACTTGAAGAGTACAATAACACATATACTGGTAAGGTATCAGGAATACCAAGTTTCGGTAAAGGCAAAGTTTCAAGGTTAATCAATTGGTTAAAAACCTCAAATGCTAGTTTAAAAGGGAGTACTTTTTACAGTGACTCCATTAACGATCTTCCCCTTCTTCAGCTAGTGGAAAATCCTGTGGCTGTAGACCCTTGTCCAAAACTCAAAGAAAAAGCTATTGATCTTGACTGGAGAATAATCAGTCTACGAAATTAATCTTTACAAAATTATGATTAGTATGAACTCCTTTACTAAAGTTTGATTTACTAGACCTAAAAATTATTTATGATGGAAAATAAGCAACATGTACCTAGATCTGATCGAAAAAAAGACCAAGGATGTATCTGCATCTTGGTTATATATTATCGATGAAAATATTAAAGAATCCGATATAGAGTTATTGGTCTCTCAAAAAATAGTAATTTTAACTAACCGTTTTGATATATATGAAAGATTGCAAGCTAGCGATCTTGAAGTTTTTTTTAATGATTTTGATTTATCAGTTTTTGATGATAGAAATTTTTCTCAAATTTTCTATAGAGTTTCTAAGGAAAAGGCTGTCACTCATCATATTATCGACAATGTTGAGCGATTGCTTTGTGATAAAGGGAAGCTTATTTTATGTGGGAAAAAAAATGATGGTATTAAATCTTATGCTGAAAAAGCAGCCAAATCTTTCGGGTCTTTGATGCAAATAAAAAAGAATGGTTCTATATATTTAGGTACTGCTACCCGATCAATCCAAGAAAAAAAAGGGGCATCAAAAATTGAAGCTCAAGATGAAAACTATACAAAACTGAGAGCATGTATCCCATATCTTGATCATTATTTAGTAAGCAAGCCTGGGATTTTTGGGTGGGAAAAAATAGATAATGGCAGCAAACTTCTAGGTAACTTTATTGCGGATTTTTTAACTCTTTTTGATGAGCCGCCGCAAAATATTTTAGACCTTGGTTGTGGATATGGATATTTATCTGCTCTACTTAACGAGCATACAAAAGCTGAAATCATTGCAACCGACAATAATGCTGCAGCAATATTGGCTTGTACAGAGAATTTTTCAAAACTCAATATTAATGGCGAGGTTATAGCAGACGATTGCGCTCAAAATATAAAAAAATCATTTGATGCGGTAATATGTAATCCACCTTTTCATAAAGGTTTTGTTATTGATGAGCGGCTAACTAGAAAATTTGCTCACAGCAGTTACCTACATCTGAGGAAAGGAGGCATGGCTTTATTCGTTGTTAACTGCTTTATACCACTTGAAAAATATACCAGTGAATTTCTACATATAAAAACTGTAGCTAAAAATAAAAGCTATAAATTAATACTCTTAGTGAAATGATCGCGTCTTTCGTACATAATTCTAATTATTATTAAATCATATTGAAGCTTTGAGTAATAATGTTGAGAAATCATGAAATTATTTATTTAATTAAGAAAAAATATGTCTAAATATAATGTTTATGGTATCGGCGCAGCACTTCTTGATACGGAAATACAAGTATCAAACAAAGATTTAAACAATTTGAAAATAGATAAGGGATTGATGTGCCTGGCTGATACAGATCGCCAAAATGAGCTCACCTGTTATTTGCAAAAAAAAATAGCGAGCTCATATCGTGCTAGTGGTGGCTCAGCTGCCAATACCATAATTGCTATTAGTGAATTCGGCGGGGAAGTCTTCTATTCATGCAGAGTGGCAAATGATGATAATGGCATTTTTTACTTAAATGATCTAAAGAGTTCTGGTGTTGAATTCAATAATAATATTTCAACCGTTGGTCTTACCGGTAAGTGTTTGGTCTTGATAACTCCAGATGCTGAGCGGTCAATGAGTACAAATTTGGGTGTAAGTGCAAATTTCTCCGCTAAAGATCTTTGCCCAAAAGCAATTAGTAACTCTGAATATATCTATATTGAAGGTTATCTTGTGTCAACAGACAGCTGCCAAAAAGCAGCTGTCAAAGCACGTCAAATAGCTAAAAAAAAGGGTGTGAAAGTTGCAGTTACGTTATCCGACCCTACGATAGTTTCATTTTTCAAGGATGGTCTTGAAGAGATAATCGATAAGGGGGTCGATCTTTTATTTTGTAATGAAGCAGAAGCCTTAAGCTGGACAAACTGTTCTGACCTAAATAGATCCCTGAAAGTACTGAAGAAATCGGCGAGCACTTATGTGGTTACTCTAGGCAATAAGGGCGCAATAGTTTTTGACGGTAAAGATCAATTTGATATTAGCGTTTGTCCAACTAATGCAATAAACACAAATGGTGCTGGAGACATATTTGCAGGTTCCTTTTTATATGCTATCACTCACGGTTATAGCTACAAGACTGCAGGAAATTTTGCAGCCTTAGCAGCCTCATATGTTGTGAGTCAGCAAGGTCCCAGATTGAACTCTAAGCAATACCAGCAGATCAAAGAAATTTTTTTCAGTAGCTACTCTTTGTAAATCTAATGATGGTGTTTATTCTGAAGCACACTTCTTACGTCCGCGTTAAAGGTTAAAGTAGGACATCCTAAAAAATTAAGGGTAATTTCATATTGGGCATTTTTCTTTAATTCTTCCTTTAAACCAAACAACATTAAATGGTAACCGCCAGGTTTCAGAGAAATACTCTTTTTTGGTGAAATATCTATTCCTTCAATAGGGCGCATAGACATCATGCCATCCTTATAGAAATGACCATGGATTTCTATTTTTTCTGCGATAATAGAAGATGCCATAGTAAGTCGACACATGCCTGATGTTGAGTTCTTTAAAGTCATAAATGCAGCCGTTATATCCTGTCCTGGTGGCATTTCTCTTATATATCCGTCAATAACACTTACAGCTAAAGAATCGTCTTGTTCTGCTATTACAGCAGCGCTAGTTAGAAAAAGTACTGCTGAGCTAAGTAAGTATTTTGATATTTGTTGTATGTTCAATTTCTAAATTCTCATAAAAATTTTATATCCCTGTATTTAATTATAAACTATTGTTTTAAAATATTACTGTTTTTATCCTAAAATCAATTTAGTACCAATAGTATTTGTATTTTAGATATGGTGCTTTTAGTTTATATAGGCAATTAACGACTTCAATGATTTATAAAACACTAAAAGAATTTTCATATCTATATGGTCGTCAAATAGTTACTTTGGCGATTGCTCTATTTTTTATATCTGACGCAATAGCTTTTCCCGTTGGAAATAATTCGACTAACACTGCACTCTTTGAAAAAACTGAATTCTTGAAAGTGAAGGAAGCCTTTCAACTTAATCCCATAATTGAAGATGATCAACTTGTCCTTGATTGGCTTATAGCACCTGGTTATTACCTATATAAAAATCGGTTCAAAATTTTTGACCATAATGACGATTTAATAATGTATAAACCCAGTTATGCCAGCGGGAGACTGATCTATGACGAGTATTATAAAAAAGATTTAGAGGTTTATTATGGATATACAAAGTTTTCTGTACCCCTGAATATTTCTACTAAAAAAATTATTATTGAATCTCAAGGCTGTGCCGATGCTGGTTTATGTTACCCAGTCCAGCGTCAAACTGTTTTTTTTGACTCTAGCAAATCTATAGCATTGCTAGAGGAAAAATTTAAGCAGCATCAATCCATAAAAAAAGATGTGAAATTAAATAAAAAAATAAACTCGACAGAGACTAAAAATTTATCTCTGTATGTAGTACTTTTATTTGCTTTTATGGGTGGCTTAATTCTCAATCTTATGCCTTGTGTTTTTCCAATCCTTTCTATAAAAATACTTAATCTTGCTACTTTGGATGCGACTCATAATAATAAGTATCTTCATGGGTTAGCATATACTCTTGGTGTATTGTTCAGTTTTGTTCTTATTGGATCACTTTTAATGATCTTAAGAGATACAGGAGAAAGCCTAGGATGGGGTTTTCAGCTTCAATCGCCAATTTTCGTAGTATTCATAGTGTACTTGTTTGTCCTCATAGGGCTAAGTCTATCTGGTTGGTTCACGTTGGGTAATAGTATTATGGGATGGGGTCAAAAAACGACTCAAGGTAATAATTTATCATCTTCTTTCATGACCGGGCTACTAGCGACTGTTGTTGCAAGTCCTTGTACTGCACCTTTTATGGGGACAGCACTTGGTTTTGCTTTAACCCAGTCTTCGATGATTGCAATAAATACATTTATTTTTTTAGGTCTAGGTATGGCTTTCCCTATACTAGCTATTACCTGCTTGCCTAACCTATCAAACTGGTTACCAAAGCCGGGGGTATGGATGGACCGCTTTAAACAATTTTTAGCCTTCCCACTATACTTAACCGCTGTTTGGTTGATCTGGGTTTTAGGCAGACAAACTAATAGCGATGTAGTTGCCGCAATCTTATGTGGCATTGTTTTCATATTGTTTGCCATCTGGCTTCATAAAATCTACAAGAACAAAATGACCAAGATATTAACCGTAGTATTATTTGCCTTAGCAATATTTTTACCAATCTGGAACGAAAAAAATCAAGACACAGATAACTTATGGGAGGTTTACTCAAAAGAAAGATTAAGTGTATTACTGGAAAATGGAGATTCAGTTTTCATTAACCTGACTGCTGACTGGTGTATCACCTGTTTGGTAAACGAGCAAATGGTGCTAAAGACAAATGATTTTTCCGATATTTTGAATAAAAAAAATATCATTTACCTTAAAGCAGATTGGACTAAATATAACCCAGAAATTACCGAATTATTAAATGATTACAATAGAAGCGGTGTTCCGCTATATCTTTTTTATCCTTCAGGAGAGGCTGAACCCATCATACTTCCACAAATTTTAAAAATTAGCGACATGATAGATGTTTTTTCGAAGAATATAAGGTAGATTTTGTGTATTTTTTATTAAAAACAATAAAACTGCATCTAAATTCCTTGAATTTCACACGAAATTACAAAAATTTGAAAAAGATTATGGAAAATTTTTATCGATATATCCCGCATTTTACTTAAATTTGTTGCTATTAGTGTCAAAAATTCAAAATATTGGACAGTTTGTATATTTTAATGCAGACTTCTAGTAAGTTGAAAATTTCCAACTTACTAAAATACCTATATAACAAAGTTCGCAGGTAAAACATGGCTACTATATTAGTAATTCACGGCCCTAACTTAAATTTATTAGGAACTAGAGAGCCAGATTTATATGGCAACAAAAGTCTAGAAGAAATAAACCAAGGACTGATGAATGCTTGCAAAGAAAAAAAACATCAACTTTTAGCATTACAAAGTAACTCAGAGCACACGCTTATAGATAGAATTCATACTGCAAAAAAAGAGGGCGTACAATTTATTATTATAAATCCTGCCGCATTTACACATACCAGTATTGCTCTTCGTGATGCGTTGCTGGGAACAGGTATTCCTTTCATTGAGGTTCACTTATCGAACATACATGGTCGAGAAGAATTCAGACAATCGTCTTATTTTTCTGATATAGCAACAGGTGTTATTTGTGGCTTTGGAAGCCTTAGCTATGAATTAGCATTAAATGCGGCTCTGGTTCAGCTAGAGTCATAAATAATAATTTACCATTTGGAGAAAATACAGATGGATATTCGAAAAATAAAAAAATTAATCGAATTAATTGAAGATTCTGATATCAATGAGTTAGAGATTAAAGAGTCCGAAGAATCTATTAGAATCAGTCGCGGTGGTCAGGTAACTATTTCACAAGCTACCAGTCCGTTACCTGTTACTACACAAACATTGAATACGCCACCAACGTTAGAAGTTAGTGAGAAAGTCTCCAGTGCAACAAATGCATCAATTAATGGGCATATTATTAAATCGCCTATGGTCGGAACATTTTATAGGTCGTCCGCACCTGGAGAAAAAGTTTTTGTCGAGGAAGGCCAGCAAGTAAATAATGGCGACATACTCTGTATTATAGAAGCTATGAAAATGATGAATCAGATCAAAGCTGATAAAGCTGGTGTTATTGGGGAAATTTTGACTAAAGACGGTGAACCAGTTGAATTTGATCAGCCAATGATTACTATTATTTAAACTATAAAGAATAGGAACTATAGCTATGCTGGAAAAAGTCCTTATTGCTAATCGTGGTGAAATTGCCCTAAGGATTCTTAGATCCTGTAAAGAACTTGGCATAAAAACCGTTGCAGTACATTCTAAAGCTGATGCAAATCTCAAGCATGTATTACTTGCAGACGAATCAATTTGCATAGGGCCCAACTCGTCTACTCAGAGTTATCTTAATGTGCCAGCAATTATTAGCGCTATGGAGATCTCTAACTCTCAGGCAGTACATCCCGGTTATGGATTTCTTGCTGAAAATGCAGATTTTGCTGAGAAAGTTGAGAAAAGTGGTTTTATATTTATTGGTCCAACAGCTTCTGTAATAAGAACTATGGGAGATAAAGTTGCAGCTATAGCAAGCATGATAAAGGCTGGTGTCCCCACTGTGCCAGGCTCAAATGGACCGCTTAATAATAATGGTGACCGCAGTAAAAAAATTGGTGCTAAAGTTGGGTATCCCGTAATCATAAAAGCCGCTGCAGGTGGGGGTGGAAGAGGCATGCGGGTTGTGCGCAGCGAGGAGGAACTATCTGATGCAATTCAGCTAACTAAAGCCGAAGCTAAAGCTGCTTTTGGTGACGATACAGTCTATATGGAGAAATTTCTAGAGGATCCACGTCATGTTGAAGTGCAGGTAATCGCAGACGGAAAGGGAAATGCAATTCATCTTGGTGATCGAGACTGCTCCCTACAACGTCGTCATCAAAAGGTAATAGAAGAGGCGCCTGCACCTAATATACCCGAAGCGGCACGTGATGCAGTCTTAAAAGCTTGTGTTGAAGCCTGTATAAAAATTGACTATCGCGGAGCAGGTACATTCGAATTTCTTTATGAAAAAGGTGAATTCTTTTTTATTGAAATGAATACTCGAATTCAAGTCGAGCATCCTGTAACAGAGATGATCACTGGTATAGATATCGTGAAAGAGCAACTGTTGATTGCAGGTGGAAAAAAACTGAGTATAAAACAAGAAGATGTAGTTATTAGGGGGCATGCATTTGAGTGCCGAATAAATGCTGAAGACTCATCTACATTTATGCCTAGTCCAGGAAAAATAACAGCCTATCACGCTCCTGGCGGCAACGGAGTCAGAGTTGACTCGCATATTTACACTGGATATACAGTTCCGCCATACTATGATTCTTTGATAGGTAAAATTATAACTCGCGGTAAAGATAGATGTGGTGCTCTTTCTAGAATGGCTAATGCACTTGATGAGCTTCATATCGAGGGTATAAAAACAAATATTAACCTTCAAAAAGACCTTGTCTCTGATAAGGAATTCCGTAAGGGAGGCGTTAATATTCACTACCTAGAAAAGAAATTAGGTACCTAAAAAATCCTATTCGAATTCCCATAAAATTCTAAAAAATATAAAATTTGAACATTCGATGTCTTGGCTTAAGTCTAATAATAGAATAAGCTTCGAACTGAAATTAATCTTGTTTTCTAAAAATAAGTATTAAGTTAATTATGCGTATTGGTATAGGCTTCAAAGTTTGATAAAAATTGGGCGACATATAATTCAAGGTAAGGTCTTACTTGCTCCAATGGCAGGTATAACAGATTTACCATTTCGAACCTTATGCAAAAAAATGGGTGCGGGTCTTACTACCTCAGAGATGTTGACTTCAGATATCTCACTTTGGGATAGCGTAAAAAGTAAGCACCGATTAGTTACGAACAAAGAAGTCTCACCAAGGTCTATTCAGCTTGCTGGAAGTGTTCCAGAAATAATGGCTGAAGCAGCTCGGCAAAATGTTGTGCTAGGTGCGGAAATTATTGATATAAATATGGGCTGTCCGGCAAAAAAAGTTCTTAAAAGGGCTGCTGGGTCAGCTCTGCTTCAAGATGAAAAACTTGTTGAAAGAATATTAAAATCTATAACCTCCGCTGTAGATATACCAGTTACTTTAAAAATTCGCACCGGGTGGAGTACAGAAAATCGTAATGCTATGCGTATTGCACGAATTGCCGAGGATGCTGGCATAAAAGCTTTAGCCATTCATGGTCGTACACGTGAATGCAGATTTTTAGGTAACGCCGAGTATGACACTATTGCATCTGTAGTAGAAAGCTGCTCAATCCCTATTTTTGCAAATGGTGATATATCATCTCCCCAAGATGCTAAACATGTACTAGACTATACGGGTGCAGCAGCAGTTATGGTTGGAAGGGCTGCTCAAGGAAATCCATGGATATTTGAACAAATAAATCATTATCTTGAAAAAGGATTCGCCTCAAAGAACCCTTCGCAAATTCAAATAGCGAATACAGTTATTGGTCATATCAAAGCTATTCATAAACATTATGGTGAGCACCTAGGAACAAGGATTGCCAGGAAACACGCTGGTTGGTACATTAATGTATTGGCAGACTGTAAAGAATTTCGAAGTCATTTTTTTAAATTAGAAAAACCTGAGAAACAGTTACAAAGTTTGCATGATTTTTTTGGGTCAACAAATAATATCTGGAATAGAGCAGCATGATCGACAGTGATAAATCTAAGCCAAAATTACAAAGCGATTCTGGAATATCGCATATTAGTACATATGGATCTATTCGTAATTGTTTAGTTCATGCTCTGAATGAATATTTTCATGATCTTGGCGATCAATCCACACATAATCTCTATGGTCTTGTTTTTAAGGAGGTAGAAACGACGCTTCTGGAAACAACACTTGCATTTACTAACCAAAACCAAAGTAAGGCAGCTGAAATGTTAGGGATAAATCGTGGAACGTTACGAAAAAAACTCAAGGAGTACGGGCTTATCTAGCCATTACCCAAATTAATATAAACCATTAATGGATTTATTATGGCCGATCTTCGTAAAATTTCACGTGTTTTAATAAGTGTATCTGATAAAACTGGGGTAGTTGATTTTGCACAATCACTTGATGCTAAGGGGATTGAGATTTTATCTACGGGGGGTACCTACCGCTTAATAAAAGAGAGTGGTATTAATGTTCGTGAAGTCTCAGATTATACTGAGTTTCCAGAAATGATGGATGGTCGAGTAAAAACTCTTCATCCAAAAATACATGGCGGAATACTTGGTCGTCGAGGCACCGACGATAAGATAATGAATGACCACAATATATTGGGTATAGACATGGTTGTTGTGAATCTTTATCCCTTCGAGGCTGCTGTTGCCGATCCAAATTGTGATCTGAGTAATGCTATTGAAAATATAGATATCGGTGGCCCTACTATGGTTAGATCAGCAGCCAAAAATTATAATGATGTCACTGTAGTCGTTAACAATAGTGATTATGGTGTAGTGCTTAAAGAACTAGATAAGACCGGTGGTTGCACTACCTATGAAACACGCTATAGCATGATGGTTAAAGCGTTTGAACACACTGCCGCTTATGATGGTATGATAGCTAATCATTTTGGTGCTCGGAACAGTGACAATAAAAAATCTTTGTTTCCAAACACCTACAACATCCAGTTGATCAAAGCTCAAGAGATGCGTTACGGAGAAAATCCTCATCAAAATGCAGCATTTTATAAAGAAAAAAAAGCCAATCGATCCAGTGTTGCCAATGCAGTCCAGCTTCAAGGCAAAGAACTTTCATATAATAATATAGCAGATACAGATGCTGCTCTGGAATGTGTTAAACAGTTTGATAAACCGGCCTGTGTAATTGTCAAACATGCTAATCCATGTGGTGCGGCCATCGCAAAAGATGCGAACGCTGCCTATGATCTAGCATTCAGCACTGATCCTGAATCCGCCTTCGGAGGTATTATAGCTTTTAATCGCAAGCTAGATGAAAAGACTGCAATGAATATATGTGCACGTCAATTTGTCGAAGTTATTATTGCTCCAAATGTTACTGATCAAGCAAAGCACATCATTGCTAGTAAAAAAAATGTTCGACTTTTGGTGTGTGGGGAAATAGATCAGGGAAAATCTCAAGAGTTTGACTTCAAAAGAGTGAATAGTGGTCTTTTGATTCAAGATAAAGACAATATGATGATCACTCGTGATGATTTAAAAATAGTAACTAAAAAAATTCCTACTAATGAAGAATTCGATGAGATGATCTTTGCTTGGAAGATTGCCAAAATGGTAAAATCCAATGCAATAGTCTATACAAAAAATAACAGAACTATCGGTGTAGGGGCTGGACAAATGAGTCGAATAAATTCAGCTAGAATAGCTGCAATAAAAGCTGATCATGCAGGTCTAAAAGTTAAAGGCTCTATTATGGCTTCAGATGCTTTCTTTCCTTTCAGAGACGGCATCGATAATGCTGGTAAAATAGGTATAAGCTGTGTAATTCAACCGGGTGGATCTGTACGTGATGAGGAAGTAATTGCTGCTGCTAATGAACACAATATAGCAATGGTCTTTACTGGGATCAGGCATTTTAGGCACTAAAAATCTACCTCTGGAGGATCAGTATCCATGGATATCTTACTAATTGGTTCTGGTGGGCGAGAACATGCTATGGCATGGAAGATCGCACAAAATTCAATGGTAGATAAAGTCTTTGTAGCCCCTGGTAATGCTGGAATAGAACTAGAAGAAAAATTAGAGAATTTAGCTATAGACCCAAATGACTTTGTGGCGCTCGCAAACTTTGCTGAGGGTAATAAAATCTCGTTGACCATAGTCGGACCAGAACAGCCACTTGTCAAAGGTATTGTCGATTTTTTTATAGAACGTAACTTAAGAATTTTTGGACCATCAAAAAAAGCTGCGCAACTCGAAGGTTCCAAATCTTTCACAAAAGATTTTCTTTCTAGGCATAATATTCCTACTGCTGAGTATAGAAAATTTACATCACTAGAGCTGGCTATTGCTTATCTAGATACAAAGGATGCTCCAATAGTAGTTAAAGCTGACGGATTAGCGGCAGGTAAAGGTGTGGTTGTTGCACAAACAGTCAGTGAGGCGAAACACGCTGCCACAAATATGTTAGAAGGGAACGCTTTTGGAGATGCTGGGCATCAAATAGTCATAGAGGAGTTTCTAGATGGAGAAGAGGCTAGCTTTATTGTGGTTGTTGATGGGGAAAATATACTTCCTATGGCAACCACCCAAGATCATAAGGCACGTGATGATGGTGATAAAGGTCCAAATACAGGTGGCATGGGGGCATATTCACCAGCGCCAGTCGTTACAAAGGAAGTATATGACCGTATTATGAGTGAAGTTATTGAGCCAACGGTCATAGGAATGAAACAAGAAGGTAATACCTATTCAGGTTTCCTTTATGCTGGTTTAATGATCATGTCTGACGGATCACCTAAGGTTATTGAATACAACTGTCGTTTTGGTGACCCGGAAACACAACCGATAATGATGCGCCTTGAGTCCGATCTTCTTGATTTGTGTAATGCAGCATTAGATAAAAAATTAAGTAGCCATATCATAAAATGGGATACTAGAGCAGCATTGGGAATTGTTATTGCTGCTGGAGGTTACCCTAACAAATACAAAACTGGTGATCTGATAACTGGTTTGCCAGTAAATTCCTCTAATAATAATAAGGTTTTCCATGCAGGGACATCTACTGTCGATGGGAATGTTGTGACTAATGGGGGCAGAGTACTTTGTGCTGTTGGATTAGGAGCTAATATATCTTGTGCAAGAGAGGAAGCATATAAGATTGCTAGAGAGATTCATTGGGAAGGGTCCTTCTTTCGTAATGATATCGGATATCGTGCAATAGAAAGAGAACGGTGAGCCCATATATTAAAGCTATTTTCCAGTCGAATTTTTTTGATTTTTCTCATTCTCCTTAGATATCCATATATCTATTCCTTTAGCATTTAGTTTAAAGTCTAGCTCTAATAGATCTTCCACCATCTTTATGTCATAGCATGGGAATTTTGATACTATATTGTTAATAGTCATCACTTTGATTGCATTGAAAATTTTTTCTTCTCTATTCGATGAAAATCTAAGTTCGATGGCAATTTTTCTATAAGACTCTATTTGTACGCGTAAAATTTTAGCTTGTTTAGAGGGCTCTTTTATTACACTATAATGAGTTAAAAAAATCTGTTTTGGCTTGTATCCCATAATCAAGTCTATAGATCCCAAGAGCTTTTCTGGATCAAACTGAACCGGAGATGTTGTAGGAAAAATAAATTTATTTAGCTTACCTCCTATTTTTTCGTATGAAATACCAAATGTATCTCCGGAAAACCAGCCCTGACTAACTTTATCCCAAATACAAAAATGGTGTTCCGCATGTCCCGGTGTATGACGAAACTCCAAAATCCTTTTTTTTAAATAAACCTTGTCTCTATCTTGCATCGTAAGCGTTCGATTCTCTGGAACTGGAACGACCTCACCATATAATTCTTTAAATTTTCTCTCTCCATATACAGCCTTCGATCCAGCAACTAGCTTGTCTGGATTAATCATGTGTTTGGCCCCTCTGGGGTGAATAACAAGCTGTGCATTAGTGTATTTCTGCATTAAAACACCAGCTCCGCCAGCGTGATCAAGGTGCACATGAGTTGGAATTATATATCGGACCATTTCTTTTTTTAAATTTAGGTGATGAAAAGCTTCCTCGATACCCTCTACTGTAAAAGCTGTTCCAGTTTCTATAATAGCTATTTCGTTATCTTCTACTATCAAATAACAACAGGCGTTACCCGGACAAATATACCTTGCATCAATACAATAAATTCCATCATTTAGATTTATATATTTATCAGTTATCATTGAAACATCTAACTACATTAGTTTTAATTTTGATATATTATTTCTAATAATAACAAATTGGCGGTATTTATGAGTACAAGAAATTATTCATACATCGATAAATTTTTGGCGCAGGTAGATTTAGCGCTTAAAACGGTTACCTCAGAAAATCCTGAGCATGACAGACCGTCTCCAGCTAAAAATTTAATCGAGCCAGAATTGACGGAATCAGAAAAAAAACAATCTGCAGCTCTAATGAGAGTAAACCATACCGGTGAGGTATGCGCTCAGGCTCTTTACCAAGGACAGGCCCTAACAGCAAAACTCAATACTGTTAGGCAAGAGATGGAGCATGCAGCCAAAGAAGAAATCGACCACCTAGCATGGTGTCGCGAGCGAGTAGTTCAATTAGGGCAAAAACCAAGTATATTCAATCCTGTATGGTATGGTATGTCGTTTGGGATCGGTGCTTTTGCAGGCCTTATTAGTGATAAATTAAGTCTGGGATTTGTTGCGGCTACTGAAGATCAAGTTTGTAAGCATTTAGTCCTTCATGTCGAAAAATTACCATCCAGTGATATTAAAAGTCGTAAAATTGTCGAAGCAATGCTAAGTGACGAGGCGCGTCACGCAGAAAAAGCGCTGGGGGCTGGAGGAGTAAATTTTCCTTTGCCAGCAAAAACTTTAATGACAGCAGTATCAAAAACTATGACAAAAATTAGTCACCTCATATAGTCTATTTAGTTGGCGACTTTGCGTGAAGTACAACATCTATTATTTTTTTTCTTAACCATCTATGAACAGAAGATCTTATCGTTCTAGAATGTTGTACGAGCACTATAGGTACCGTCGTATCAAGTTCCAATTCTTTAGGGTACGTTTTACGAATAATCCCATCAATCTTGAGATCGCTTGTTGTCCCCATCATTAAAGAATCTGTTGAGCATAAAACATTTAATGCAGTCATCAACTGTGCTGTTACCAATGACTTTTTTCGTTTTTTTCCTTTATCTTTTAATAGCATATCGAAACGTGTTTCCTCGATTGTGTCGCCAGACTGCGATCTTAAAAGCGCGTACTGCACAAAAGGGTATTCCAGTATCCTATTTAAATTCAAAATCTCATCACCTGACAATGGGTGCTCCTTACGCATCCAGACAGCCGATGTAAAACTTCCTAGAGATGTTGCATGATAGTCTTCGTGGTACGAACGTGCAATTTCAATTGAAAAATCTAAATCACCTTTCTCGAAACCAGCACATTTTGTATCGATACTTTCTCCGACTAACCTAAGAGTCATTAATGGAGCTTCTTTTATAAGAGTTTTTATTAAAGTTGGCATGACTTGAACAGCTACAAATTCGGCACACATAACAAAAATTTCACCTTCAAAAGTAGAAGGGTCAAATTCATCTTTTGCCATCAAATTTGTTATAGAAGCAAGAACTGCAGGAAGCTGCTTCTTTAACTGAACTGCTCTCGGGGTGGCCGACAAGCCCCTGCCACTTCTCACGAATAATGGATCATCAAATGTATCTCGCAAACGCTGGAGTGTTTTACTCATTGCCGGCTGTGTTATGTGAAGTCGCTCAGCAGCTTTAGTAACACTTTCCTCTTCCAGTAATCGTTGAAGGGCAACTAATAAGTTTAAATCAATACGAGCGAGTGCTTTGGTGTCCAATATCATTCTCCAAAGTTATTAATCACATTATATTAATACATTTTAGTAATATACGGTTAGTATTTATAATTTTTTTTGAAAGTAAGCTTTCAAGTTTTTATTTTTACCCTCAAATATTTAGGCAGCGAAAGCTGCCTTTTTTTTAGAAAAAAATTAGATTAGCTCAAAAGAATGAGTGATTTCGACACCACCTTTACTCAGCATAATAGATGCAGAGCAATATTTTTCTGCAGATAATTTAACTGCATTACAGACTATATTCTCCTTAATGTTATCCCCTGACACCTGAAAATGTAGATGAATCTTAGTGAAAACTGCAGGAACCTCGTCAGATCTTACTGCTTCAACTTGAGCATCACAACTAACTATACTTTGATGTGCTTTCTTCAATATATGTACTACATCAAAAGCTGCACAACCACCTATGCCCATCAACATCATTTCCATGGGACGTGGTCCAGAATTTTTTCCTCCATGCTCTGGTGGCCCATCCATAAGCACAGTATGACGAGATTCAGCTTCAGCCTCAAACCTGGCCTCTCCATTCCATGAAATTTTTGCTTTCATAATATTAAATATCCTCGAGATAATTTAAATCTAGTATTTAGTGAACATTTCTGCCAATTTCAACCCAGGCTCATCAGCACGCATAAATGTTTCTCCTATCAAAAAAGAATTGACTTGATGACCTCTCATTGTGGCAACATCTTTATGAGTCAAAATACCACTCTCTGTAATGACAATTCTGTTTTTGGGAATTTTAGATAAAAGCTTAATAGTAGTGAAGATGTCTGTTTCAAATGTATGCAGATTTCGATTATTGATCCCTATCATTGGGTTATCTATGAGCATTGCCCTCTCTAGTTCTTCTTCGTTATGCACCTCGACCAAAATATCAAGCCCAAGCTCTATAGCCATTTCGTGGAAATCTGTTAATGCAGGCTGATCCAATGCTGCAACAATTAAGAGAATACAATCAGCTCCTAAAACGTAAGATTCATAAATCTGATAGGGTTCGACTATAAAATCTTTTCGCAAAACAGGAAGTGATGTGGAATTTCTCGCATTTTGCAAATAATCATCTGATCCTAAAAAATATCTGCTTTCTGTTAAAATAGACAAGCATGCTGCACCACCTGCCTGATAACTAAGTGCGATTTCAGTTGGATCAAAATTTTTCCTTATAATACCCTTGCTTGGAGAAGCTTTTTTTATTTCTGCAATAACTGCTGGCGCTCCCTCTTTTATTTTTTTAGAAAGTGCACCAGAAAAACTTCTTAGTTCTCTATTTTTTAGACTCCCAAAGCATTGCTCCTCTAGTTTGATTAGCGGTATAGCCTGTTTTCTGATTGCTACTTCTTCTGATTTAGTAGTAAGAATTTTTTTTAGAACTGTTGGAGTTTCCAAGTAATTAATCCATCAAGTAAGTTGGTTAAAGCAGTTAGTAAATGAGGCTAGTTCTGAAATTTTTTCTTTCGCCAGACCACTGCCGATTGAATCCTGAGCTAATATAACACCTTCTTTAAGATCTTTTGCTATTCCAGAAACATATAGCGCGGCACCTGCGTTCATAGCAATCATATCGGATGCAGCTTCAACTTTAGCTGAAAGCACTGCCTGCTTGGTTAATGCAGATTTTATTAATTGGAAGCTCTCTTCCGGGTCTTTGACCTTCAAATCGTTAAGAATACCCTTTCTCATTCCAAAGTCTTCTGGAGAAACAGAATATTCCGTAATTTTATTATTTTTTAATTCAGTCACCAGTGTGTTAGCTGAAATACTAATTTCATCTAATCCGTCTTCTGAGTGGACAACGAGAACATTTTTACCACCAAGTTTTTTCATTACTTCAGCTAATGGTCGAAGCCATTTTTTATCATAAACACCCAGCACCATATTTCGAGCATTTGCTGGATTAGTTAAAGGACCTAATAAATTGAAAATAGTACGTACACCTAACTCTCTTCTTGGACTTACTGCATACTTCATAGCGGCATGATGATTTACAGCAAACATAAAACCTACGCCAGTCTCTTTTACACATGAGATTATTTGTTGTTCAGACAGATTTATGTTAATTCCTGCAGCCTCCAATAGATCTGCACTACCACTGTTACTACTTACTCCACGATTGCCATGTTTAGCCACATTAGCACCTGCAGCTGCAGCGACAAAAATACTTGCGGTAGATACGTTAAATATACCGGCCCCATCTCCGCCGGTACCAACTATATCAACTAAATTTTGATTATCTATTTTAAGAGTTAGTGATAACTCACGCATTATTTGAGCAGCCCCAATGATTTCATCAACTGTTTCTCCTTTAATACGTAAACCAACCAAAAAGCCTCCTATTTGTGCATCAGTAGCTTTACCGGACATAATTTGAATCATTACTTTACGCATTTCATCAACCTTAAGATCATTACCAAGCAAAACCTGTTGAACTGCTCTTTTTATATCCATAATAGCCTTTTAGTATTTTAAAAAATTTTCGAGTAAATCATGTCCTTTGATAGTAAGTATTGATTCTGGATGAAACTGCACACCTTCTATCTCATGATCCTTATGACGAAATCCCATAATCTCATCAATTTCACCTGATGGTTTTTTTGTCCAAGCTGTCTCCCGAAGGCAACTCGGTAGACTTTCACGCTCAACAATCAAAGAGTGATACCGAGTTGCTGTAAAAGGGTTTGGGAGCCCGCTGAATACCCCCTCATTATTATGGTAAATAGGTGAAGTTTTTCCATGCATGACGCTTCTAGCCCTTTTAATTTTGCCACCAAAAGCTTGAGCTATGCTTTGGTGCCCCAAGCAGATTCCTAAAATAGGAACTTTGCCGGAAAAGTAGCTTATAGCAGAAACAGAGATTCCAGCTTCGTTTGGGGTGCAAGGTCCAGGTGATATGACGATTTTTTCAGGGCTCATACTTTCTATTTCATCGAGTGATAGGTCATCATTTCTTACAACCCGAACATCCGCCTTGAGTTCACCTAGATACTGAACTACGTTATAGGTGAATGAATCATAATTATCTATCATTAAAATCATAACTAAAGCACCTTAAATAACTAAATCAACAGCACGGAAAATAGCGCGCGCTTTGTTTATTGTTTCCTTCCATTCTAATTCTGGGTGAGAGTCAGCAACAATACCAGCCCCAGCTTGAACATAGAGCTTGCCATCCTTAATTATTGCGGTCCTAATAGCTATTGCTGTATCCATATTGCCGTTCCAAGATATATATCCTATGGCTCCCCCATATACTCCTCTTTTGACTGGTTCAATTTCATCTATTATTTCCATAGCTCGAATTTTAGGAGCGCCACTTAAAGTTCCTGCAGGCAAAGTCGCTCGTAGCACGTTCATAGCAGTCGTTGCTGGTATAACCTGACCCGTTACATTGGAGGTTATGTGCATTACATGGGAATAACGCTCTACCACCATTTGATCTGTTAATTTCACTGTACCTATCTGTGAGACCTTGCCTATATCATTCCGACCCAAATCAATGAGCATCAAGTGTTCTGCAATTTCTTTAGGGTCATTTATTAATTCCTTCTCTAAAGAAAGGTCCTCTTCGGGAGTATGACCTCTGCGGCGGGTACCTGCTATTGGCCTAACGGTTACCTCACCATCTTCAAGTCTTGCTAAAATTTCGGGAGATGAGCCTACTATCTGAAATGAGCTCATATCTAAAAAATACATGTAGGGCGAGGGATTTAAAGAACGTAAGGCCCTATAAAGGTTTAGTGGTTCTGCTTTAAATTCAATTGAAAGCCTTTGTGAGGGCACCACCTGCATTGCGTCACCGGCTAATACATAGTTTTTGATTTTCTTAACAGCTGCAAGAAAATTATTTTTCCCAAAACTAGACATAAAATTAGACTCATTTCTTCCTTCACTGCTTGAGTTCAAGGGAGGTAGGTAAGGAACAGATTCTTTTAATTTACATTCTAATTTATCTAATTTTTTTTGAGAGCTAACCCATGCGTCGGTATCAGAAGCTCTTTGATGAACAACAAAAATTAGCTTGCCCAGCAAGTTATCAAAAACAACCACTTCATCGGAGACCATTAGCAAAATATCAGGGTTACCTAAATCATCCTTTGGTGTTGATGCGCTTAATTTTTCTTCTACATACCGTACTACATCATAACCAAAATAGCCGACTAAACCGCCTGTAAAACGAGGTAAATTTGGCAAATCAGGTGTCTGATATCTGGCTTGAAATTTTTCGATATCTGTCAGTGGATCTTTTGTGGTTTTCGACTCAATTATTTGATTATTTTTTTCGATCACTAATTGATTACCAGAGACTTTTAATATGGTATCTGAAGGTAATCCTATTAGTGAGTAGCGCCCCCATTTCTCACCACCTTCAACCGATTCGAATAAATACGAGTATGGACCCTTCGCCAATTTTAAATAACAGGATAGTGGTGTTTCAAGATCGGCTATAACTTCTCGCGTGACTGGAATAAGGCTATAGTTTTGGCTAGCAAGTTCAGCAAATTTTTCGGGGGTCATAATTGCTTCCTTGAGCAGATTAATACTGTATTGTTGGTATAAAAAATTTTCAAGTAATAAAGCTTTGAAGCATACAATTTTAAGTACTACCAAGTAAGAAAAGAGTTATCTAGCTTAGGCGTTGTAACCACAATTAATAATTTCGAACTTTTAAACTATTCTAATAGATTCAGCTCAGAGTGTGAAGTGAGGCTGACTAAATCTCTAATTCACTACGCATATTATTTATGGCCAGATTGTAATCTTCAGCTCCATATATAGCAGAACCTGCAACAAATGTGTCTGCGCCTGCGCTTGCTATCTCCCTAATGTTTTTTGAACTCACACCACCATCAATTTCGAGATGAATATTCAACCCACTTTTATCAATAATTGATCTAGCCTCTCTTAACTTTTCCAAAGTTTTTCGGATAAATTTCTGTCCACCAAAACCAGGGTTAACACTCATCAATAGAATAATGTCTATTTTATTTAAAAAAATTTTTACACTATCTAGACTTGTCTCTGGATTTATTGCTAAGCCGCCTTTACAGCCACCATCTCTTATTAACTGTAATGAGCGACCAATATCGGCAGAGGCTTCTGGATGAAATGTTATCCAATCAGCTCCAGCATCTATAAAACTGCCTATTAATTGATCTACTGGTTCAACCATAAGGTGAACATCTATTATTGCTGTTACTCCATGGTCACGCAACGACTGGCAAACCATAGGGCCAATAGTGAGATTGGGAACAAAGTGGTTATCCATCACATCAAAATGTATGATATCAGCTCCCGCACTTATCACCTCGTCAACCTCTTGACCTAATTTGGAAAAATCAGCTGCGAGTATTGATGGCGCTATAAGAAAATTTTTCATTTATATCCTCTATGTTTTTATAACTCACTTTGTGAAAATTTAAAAAATTAATCGAGCCTTATAATAAAACTTTAACTTGCTTAATGCGTCCTAAGAAGTTTCAATTGTATGTCATTATCGTAACATTGGATGCTCATTCATTTCTAACAATTACCTAATATGATGATAAAACATAAAGATCTAAGAGATTTTATTGCATTTTTAGAGGAACGCGGTGAATTAAAGCGTATTTCAGCTGAAATTGATCCCATTCTTGAAATGACAGAAATCTGTGATCGCACACTTAAGGCTAAAGGCCCAGCACTTTTATTCGAAAATCCAAAAGGGTTCGATATTCCAGTACTTGGAAATCTCTTCGGGACCCCTGAAAGAGTTGCTATGGGTATGGGTAAAGAAAATCTTCATGCACTAAGAGAATTAGGTGAACTATTAGCCTTTTTAAAAGAGCCAGAACCACCAAAAGGTATGAAAGATCTTTGGGATAATAGAGGAAAATTTAAACAGATACTGAATATGCCTGCAGATGTTGTAAAAAAAGCTCCTTGTCAAGACGAAGTTATTAGTGGGTCGAATGTCGACCTAGAGAAGTTACCGATTCAGACATGCTGGCCAGGTGACGCAGGGCCACTAATTACTTGGCCACTTGTTATAACATGTGGCCCTGAAAAGAATAGACAAAATCTTGGTATATATCGCCAACAAGTTATAGGTAAAAATAAATTAATTATGCGGTGGCTTTCTCACCGCGGCGGTGCGCTTGATTATCAAGATTGGAGTGCTACAAACCCTGGCGAACCTTTTCCCGTAGCTGTGGTCTTAGGTGCTGACCCTGCAACTATTTTGGGGGCAGTTACGCCAGTCCCAGATACGCTCTCAGAATATGCTTTTGCAGGATTATTAAGAGGAGAAAAAACCAAGATAGTTAATTGCTTAACCAGCAAGCTTCAGGTTCCGGCTAGTGCTGAATTTGTTTTAGAAGGTTTTATATATCCAGATGACATCGCTGCAGAAGGACCTTTTGGGGATCATACTGGGTATTATAACGAAATTGAGCAATTTCCAGTATTTACTGTGGAGACTATTTCTCATAGAAAAAATCCTATTTATCATAGTACTTATACCGGTCGACCTCCAGACGAGCCAGCTATTCTTGGTGTTGCACTAAACGAGATATTTGTCCCCATACTACAAAAACAATTTCCAGAAATTATTGATTTTTATCTCCCCCCTGAGGGTTGTTCTTACCGTATGGCAGTAGTTTCGATGAAAAAAAAATATCCTGGTCACGCCAAGAGAGTGATGATGGGGGTTTGGTCTTTCTTGAGACAATTTATGTATACAAAATTTGTAATTATAGTGGACGAGGATATAAATCCACGTGTTTGGAAAGATGTAATATGGGCGGTAACTACCCGAATGGACCCTAAAAGAGATATGGTTATAATTGATAACACTCCAATTGATTATTTAGATTTCGCATCACCAGTTTCTGGCTTAGGCTCAAAAGTAGGCTTTGATGCTACTAATAAATTTGAGGGTGAGACCAACAGAGAGTGGGGAAAAACCATTGAAATGGATAAAAAAGTTAAAGATAAAATTACCGAACTCTGGGGTTCGCTAGGTATTGAACAATAATTTCCATGCAGTAATAAATCGCATTAAATTTGAACTCAGCACATATCCTCCCACGGGTTGTTCTTATCAAACACTATATTTTTATGATAGCCTGGTATTTTTATATAGTCAGAGGTAATTTCGATATCTTCTTCTTCAGCTAACGCTTCACCAAAGCGGTAAACTATTTTTATAGCTCCTTTATCTGCACTTTCAGCATATTTTTCTGCTTCGTGACGTGTCTTCTCTCTTAAGTTTACGTATTCCCCATACACTCGGCTATGTCTAGCTTCTAACATTTTCTCTACTTCAGAGGGAGAAATAACTATAGCTGTCGCATTATTGCCTCCAAATCCCTTTGAGTTAATGAATGCGACTTTCATTTTTCGATCTGTCAAATCTAAATCCTCCAAAGGAAACAAAAGTCTATCCTGGAAAACATCTTTGGCTATCTTTTCTACTGTTTTGATACCGGGCAATATATTATATTTAAATGTTCCTAGGGCAAAAGCTAATTGATCTCCACTTGCCGCTGCCAAGGAGTGGCCAACAAAAGCTTTTGCTGCTGTAACAGGCCAATCTTTGATAGCAAATGCTTTTGCTACACGATCAAAAATTCTGGATTCTGTAACTCTATTCACTGGAGTGCTAGATCCGTGAGCATGAATGAAACTATGTTCACATACTGCCGATTTACCAACTATTGAAACTGCCGATGCCACCGCCTTAGCAAATGACACATAATTTCCAATGCCAGGAGCTGATATAGATCGTTTGATTCCGTCAGCATTTGTATATACATCAGGTACAGCGCCATGAACGTCTGCTCCGAGAGCTACAGCAAGAGTATCATCCATAAGAACAATATATTGAGAAGCCTCACCAATTGTAAATCCACAATTTTCCCCAAAAGGCCTACTGGCATTTCGCCAGTCTGGGATTTTTGAAGAATCCAGTTTGCATAGATTAGAGTCTGTTCCTAATGCCCCCATACTGGTAAATCCTTCCATAACTGCTGGAGTTAATCCAGCTTCAGCACTACCTATGATTGCTACTCTTCTCCGTCCACTTTTAATATCCTGAACTGCTCCTTGTAGAACATACAAGAAAGATGCACAGGCTCCTGTTATTGCAGCGGTATGACCAACACTACCCACAACATAGGCATTAATAAAATCTGCCGGCATTGTATTTAAACCCATAGCATATTGTTTAGAAGTTGTTCTTTCTCCCATTAATCTTGCTTGTAAAAGTCCCCCTAGTCCTTCTTTAGAAACCTGACCCATGATACTTGTGCCGTATACTCCTACTTCATCGGGATGCACGCTGGAAGCTATTTTTTCCCAGGGAATACCGACAGAAGCTAACGCGTCACTCGCACCTAGTAGAGCTAATTGAAGGCCCCTTGGATGAAAACGAGAATTATATTGTGCACTTGGATCAAAACCTGTGGGTAGTTGGCCCCCAGCTTTGGCTGCCTGTTCGGTGTACGTGGGAATCAAGAAATCAACTGAATTTTCAATACCAACTTCGCAAATATCATCATCTAAATATTTTATATCCCATTGGCTTGGAATAACTGAAGGTAGATCTCTTTTTGCGATTTTAAAGAATATATTTTTTTTGTCTTTTGATTTTACTACTACGCGCTTATGTCCATATACTTTTTTTGGATCGAATAAATTATCTTCCAAGCGTCGTATAAGAGTTCCTTTTAAAACTAAATCTTTATATTTTTTTGCAACTTGAGTCTGTGTAAGACTGTTTTCTTGATAATCTATATAAAATTGGTCATTCCATGATACTAATTTCATAAGGCAGGCTAAGCTAACAATTGTTTGCTCTTGTTGTTCTTGTGACAAAGATTCAAGCACTAGTCGCCGAAAGGCTTGATGTGAAGAACTTCGTCCGGCAGCATTATATCCACCAAATCCTACAATAACCGGCAAAGCTTGCATTGAAGTAACACTCTTTTCTAAATTGATTTCGCACAAAATTGAATGTACAAATTTTATAGATAGTCTATCAGGCTGTACTTTATTGACTTTTGTCTTTTATAGACATATATTTGTTTATTATGGACAAAAATGATCTAAAAAAAGAACCACCGCTACGTATAGCCACTTTACTTTACAATAATATCCTCGGAACTAGTGCTACACTCCCAGTAGAAATGCTCCGTACTGCTGAAGCATCAGCTCGACCCAAAAATCAAAATACTAGAAAAATTGAAGCCTTAACTCTCTCCATTGATGAGAAATTTATAACTTCTCCCTCAGGTTTTGATATTCGCCCATCAGCAGTAATAAATGACGAGCAAAATTTTGATATTATTAATTTACCAGCGCTATGGAGGAACCCAAGACCAGCATTAGTTAAATACAAAGATTATATACCCTGGATAATTAATCAAGCGGCTAATGGAGCACTTTTTGTTGCTGTTGGTACTGGTGTCTGTTTTCTTGCAAAAGCAGGGCTACTAGATAATCAGCCAGCTACAACTCATTGGCATTATTTTGATCAGTTCCATAAAGACTTTCCAAAAGTTTCATTGAAGAGACAATATTTCATAACACAAGCCGGAAATCTTTATTGCGCTGCAAGTGTAAATGCAATGGCTGAACTAATGGTTCATCTCTCAGCAAGGCTTTATGGAAGAGATGCAGCTAAACAAGTTGAACGTAATTTCTTTCATGAAATTCGTAGCTCATTTAAACCTATTAGCTACTTCTCTGACGAAGTACAACAACATCCAGATGAACAAGTTGTGCAAGCACAAATTTGGCTGGAGGATAACTATAGTAAGTCTATTTCAATCAATATGGTGGCAAAAAAATTTCAATTCAGCACTAGAAACTTTAATCGACGCTTTAAGGCCGCTTTGGGAGAAACACCTCTGCAATATCTACAAGCTGTACGCTTAAAAAATGCTGGAGAGTTACTACAAAAATCGAATCTTACTATCTACGAAATTGCAGCTCATAGCGGCTACCAAGATGCAGCATCTTTTAGTAAAATTTTTAGCAAATATTATGCTGCTTCTCCAAGCAAGTACAGGGAAACTGTACGTGCGAAACTTTTCAGCACACATTAAAATGTAAAAAATTTATTTTTTATTTTCACCGAGATTAAAACTAAAGTCTGGGGCTTGAGGTGAAATTAATTCACCAGCTATTGGTTTTTGATCTAAAAGATTTAATGTATCCACTTCGTTGCTACCATCTGAAATTAATGAGGTTTTATCTGCGATTTCATCCATGATATCAGCTGTATTTTTCGTTCCGAAAAGTAACTGGGATGATATATCTTGAATCACATTAAGCATTTTAGTGACTTTAGAGCTCTGTTTTTCTTGTTTTAATAAAGAATCAACCACAATATTAATTTTATCAACCAAAAGTGAAGAAGTGTCGTCGATTTTTTTAATCGTAAGACTTGCCTCTTCAGAAACTTTTTTATCTTTAGTGATTGTATGTGCAACTTCATCTACTGAAAGGCCAAATAAATCAACTTGTTCTTGCGTATCTTTGATCATTGAAGCTATATGCTTAATAGATGTTCCAGATCGCTTGGCCAGTTTCTGTATTTCTTCTGCAATTACTGCGAAACCCTTTCCAGATTCTCCAGCTGTTGAAGCCTGAATAGCTGCATTTAAACCGAGTATATGAGCCTGATCTGCCATATCATCGAGAGAGAAGGCTACACTCTCTATATCCTTAAATTTTTCACTTAGTTTCTTAATAATTTTAGTTTTATCATTAATCTTATTTTGAGTATTTCTTAAACCTGTTACTGAGTTTTGAATAATTACATTGCTTTTTTTAGATAAAGCAGATATCTGCTGGACGTCAATGACTGTGTTCTTTAATTCGGCAGATTGAGTTTGCATCGATGCTGCCATATCTCTCATCATCTTAATTGCAATTGTTGTTTCTTCTGATTGATGTTCAGAGGATTCAGCTAATTGTGATGAAACTACCCGAGTTTCATTTACTGCTGCACTAAGAGAAGCTGATATCTCTTGGGTGATTTTATTGTGAGACATGAGTCGACTGATAACCAAATTAATAGCTTCACTTGCCTCAAAATCTTTTTTAGTATCAGTATCTCCAATAAATGATGATTCATCTAACAATGAAAGTATAGCCTGATGATGAATTTTTTCTATTTCTTTTCTTTTTACTGATCTCCTATATATCTCTAATGTAATTAATAGACATATCAGGCAGGTTACTATTGAGGCGTAGAGAATAGGGTGGGAAAATTTTTGATAATCATCCAATAATAAAACTACAGATATTGTGTTCATTAGCTGCTCTTGCATAAGTGGTAAAGAAAATACTTCCCAAGCCATATAGCCTAAGAATCCCAGCAAAGCTAACAAAATGAAAGTCATTATTATCAAAGTTGGGGATTTTTCGGTCTGTTGTATTTCTTTATTCATGCCGGCCAGTCTCCAAAAGAAAAAACTTAATATTTTATGTTGTTATCTTACCTTAAATACAAATTCCAATAACTAAAATTTTTATTACCAGTAAATAAATAATATAAGAGTAAGAAAGATAAGCAAGTTGATATAGTTTTAAAAAATAAAGAATGATTTAATGGTCATAGGTATACCTAAGATCTGAAATAAAAAATTTACAGAATTTGCTAACTCAAAGGCAGGCGCATGACAAAAACTATCGGTGTTGTAATGGATTCTATCGAATCAATTACCCCATACAAAGATACCACTCTTTTATTGCTTTTGACTGCGCAAACTCGTGGCTGGAAAATTATGTATATGGAGCAAAATGATCTATACCTTAATGATAATATTCCTAGTGCGAGTATGGTGGAATTGAAGGTACAAGATGATGAGGCGAAATGGTTTTCTAAAGGTGAAATTGAATTTCAACCCTTAAGTAATCTTAATGTAATTTTAATGAGAAAAGATCCTCCCTTCAATACCGAATATATTTATACTACTTATATACTCGAAGCAGCAGAAAAATTAGGCGTAACCGTCATCAACAAACCACAGAGTCTTAGAGATTATAATGAAAAGATTTTTTCTACGCTGTTTCCCCAATGTATACCTCCCCTTATAGTTAGCAGGCACTCAGAAAAAATAAAAAGATTTATTAATAAGCAAGATGAAATAATTCTTAAGCCATTAGACGGTATGGGTGGGTCTTCTATTTTCAAAGTATGCAACTCTGATCCAAACCTAAATGTAATTATTGAAACACTTACCTGTAAAGGAACTCAAACTATAATGGCACAAAAGTTTATCCCTGATATTATTAAAGGTGATAAACGTATACTGATGATTGGAGGCGAACCTATTCCATACTGCTTAGCAAGAATCCCCCCGGAAGGAGATATACGCGGCAACCTAGCAATAGGTGGAAAAGGTATTGTACAAGAACTAGACGATCGTGATCTTTGGATTGCTAATCAGGTAGGTGGATTTCTAAAAGAAAAAGGGATCATATTTGCTGGTTTGGATGTCATTGGTAACTATTTAACGGAAATTAATATTACCAGTCCGACTTGTGCAAGAGAGATTGAGCGCGAGAAGTCGATCGATATTGGTGGGAAATTACTTGATGTGATCGAAAGATATCTATGATTTTTTTGTATGAAATCTAGAATATTTATACAGCTATAAAATTATATGGTTTAAATATGGTAGGGATAAACGATCGACGATAATGAAACTTGCACTGTGTTAGCCTTTGATTTTGGTACGCGCCAGATAGGTGTAGCTAGTGGCCAAAAATTATTAAAGACTGCTAATCCTTTAACTATACTTAAAGCAAAAGATGGGATCCCTAATTGGAACCAACTTCAGAAGTTAATTGATGACTGGATGCCAGATCAAGTTCTTGTGGGACTGCCGCTCAATATGAACGGTAGCGAGAGTCAATTTTGTCTCAGAGCTCGAAAATTTGGTAGAAGACTGCATGGCAAGTATGGAGTAGAAGTAGCAATGGTAGACGAGCGGCTCTCCACATTGACGGCTAAAAATCGATATCAGGCAAAAAATCAACGGAATAAGTATAAAAAAATACTCGTAGATGATATTGCAGCTGTATTAATTTTAGAAACATGGCTGGCGGATCAGTCTATTGGTATAAAGCCATAAAGGTTTCGAAGCGTTTAATAAAAATAAAATTTTTACTATGAATATGAGTGGCATACCTGAAAATTTAGTAAATATACATAAGCGCATTCACCTGGCTCTGGCAAGTTCGGGTCGGTCTGCAAAAGATATTATTCTTGTTGCTGCTAGCAAAGGTCAGTCGTCTGATGCCATAAGAGTTGCTTATGGGTGTGGACAAAGGCATTTTGGCGAAAACTATTTGCAAGAGGCGCAAAAAAAACAGCATGAATTAGCCGACTTATTAGATATTTGTTGGCATTTCATAGGCCCGATACAGTCTAACAAAACAAGTAAGATATCAAATAATTTTGACTGGGTTCATACTGTTGACAGAATAAAAATAGCTGAAAGGCTGAACAACTCAAGAGATGCTAGCAAGCCTTTACTTAATATTTGTATGCAAGTAAATGTATGTGAAGAGATTACTAAATCAGGAGTCTCCTTATATGACTGCATTAAAATTGCTAATATAATTTCAACTTTTCCTCATTTGAACCTTCGAGGTTTAATGGCTATGCCTAAAAATAATATGAATCATGAAGAACATAAAAAAGTGTGCGAAACTATGTCAAACCTTTTATTAGAAGCAAGAGCTAACTCATCTAAATCAGCCACACTGGATACACTTTCTATGGGTATGTCATCAGACTTTGAACGAGCAATTAAAGAGGGTGCAACTATAGTCAGACTAGGCTCAGCTATTTTTGGCGCCAGATAACTGTTAAAAAAATTAATAACTAAGGATATTTATGTGAATAAACCAAAAATAGCATTTATAGGTGGGGGAAATATGGCTAAAAGCCTCATAGGCGGGCTTATAAATAAAGGTTTTTCATCGAGATGTATCTCCGTTAGTGATCCAGAAAAAGAAAATCTCGATCAATTAAATCGCAAGTTTGGTATAGTTACTAGCTCAGATAACTCGATTGCTGCTAAAGACGTGGACTTAATAGTGCTTTGTATTAAGCCACAAATACTTGAATCGGTCTGTAAGGAGCTCCAAGCCTCTTTAAGTCAAACGCCCCCAGCAATTTCGATTGCTGCTGGTATACCTTTATCGTTGCTTATGGATTGGTTAGGAGAAGATACACCGATCATTAGATGTATGCCTAATACACCTGCACTAGTCCAAAGTGGAGCTGCAGGAATGTTTGCAAATCAAAAAGTTGATAAAAAATTACGTAATCTAGCTGAAGAAATTTTTGGTGCTGTTGGTTTATGCTGTTGGCTAGAAAAAGAAGAGGATATAGATCTTGTTACTGCAGTTTCTGGAAGCGGTCCTGCATATTTTTTTCTCTTTATGGAGGCTATGGAAAAAGTAGCTATAGATTTAGGCTTAGATCAGGAGATTTCTAGAAAATTAGTTATACAGACCGTATTAGGCGCAGCAAAAATGGCAGCAGAATCTGACATGAATCCTTCCGAACTAAGATCTTGCGTTACTTCACCTGGTGGGACAACAGAAAAGGCTGTTAATGCTTTCCTTGAGGGAGATATTATGGGGCTATTTAATAAAGCAATGAATAAAGCTCTAGAAAGAGCTACGGAAATGGCAAAAGAAGCTGAAAATAACACTCAGAATTAAGGTATAATTCACTTATAGCTTGTTCTCTATAGAGAATACGGCTACCACTAACCGGCAAAAATATCTATGACAACAATGAGTGCAGTATCTACTTATTTAGTACAAACTTTGGGGAGTTTCTTTCTTACTCTGGTAATTTTACGTTTTTTATTACAACTAGTTAAAGCAGATTTCTATAATCCTATATCTCTATTTATAGTAAATGCGACCCAATTAGTAAGTAGCCCTATCCGAGCATTACTGCCAGCATTTAGATCCTTTGATATAGCTAGCTTAGTGGTTGCAATTCTTCTTCAATGGGTGATTATACAGCTTACTTATTCTATTAATAATTTCGGTGTTGTAGATTTTTTTATAGCTATTTCTTGGGGTTTTGTCGGTGTTCTATCAATGATTTTAAATATTTATATGTATGGTCTGCTTGCAACAGTTATTATTAGCTGGATTGCACCCCAAAGCCAACACCCCGCAATCATACTTATAAATCAAATTATATATCCAGCAATGGAACCGTTTAGAAAGCTAATACCATCATTAGGTATGATAGATTTATCGCCTATGCTTTTTTTTATAGTCTTAAACGTGATCGATTACTTTATATACGGAATAGCAACAGAGCTTATGTTGCCATCCCATATAGTAGCTGGCATCTAGAGTCTATTGTTCCAATAACGCCTCATTTTGTAGTTTTAATAGATGATTAATGCCACTTTTGGCAAGTTCTAACATCTCATTAAGTTGCTGATCGGTAAAAGGGGCCGCTTCAGCAGTACCTTGAATTTCAATAAACCCTCCATCACTATTCATGACGATGTTCATGTCGGTTTCTGCTGTTGAATCTTCGTCATAGTCTAAATCTAATATTGAGTGTCCCTCAAAAACACCGACTGAGACAGATGCAACCATCCCAATGAGTGGATTTTTTTTAATTTTCCCTGCTTGCTGAAGACTCATAAGGGCGTCACTGAGTGCAACACAGGCCCCTGTAATAGAAGCTGTACGTGTACCTCCATCCGCCTGAATAACATCGCAGTCTATTTTAATAGTATTTTCTCCTAAGACACTTAGATCAATCACTGCTCTCAAAGAACGACCTATTAGTCTCTGGATTTCCTGCGTCCTTCCGGATTGTTTGCCTTGGCTGGCCTCCCTGTTCATTCTTGAATTGGTAGAGCGAGGTAGCATACCGTACTCTGCTGTAACCCAGCCTTTCCCCTTTCCCCGCAAAAAATGTGGGACATTATTTTCCACGCTAGCTGTACAAATTACCTTGGTATCACCGAATTCAATGAGAACGGATCCCTCAGCATGTTTAGTAAAGTTTCGCGTAATTTTTATATCACGTAATTGATTTAAAGAACGGCCACTGGGTCGATTCATATTATTTGCTTCCCTTGAAATTAACGTTTATTTTAACTGATTTATTTCGCTTATGTTCCTTCATGTTAATATATGATGAAATAATTTTATTTTTGAGCGACAGATTCCATAAATCGAATCTCTTTATCATTTACAAAATAATAATTGGAGGAAGTAAACTAGATGTCTAACGTAGGGACACTCTATATAGTTTCGGCACCCTCTGGTGCAGGAAAAACAACTTTAGTTGGAGCTCTTTTAAAAAATATGTCTGATATAAAGGCTTCTATATCTCATACAACTCGACCAATGAGACCCGGCGAAAAAGAAGGGGTCAATTACCTTTTCGTAAGTGAAGAAATGTTTCTTTCGTTGATACATAAAGGAGCCTTTTTGGAGCATGCTCAGGTATTTAATCATTTTTATGGTACATCGAAACAATGGGTTGAAAAAACACTATCTGAGGGTGTAGATGTAATTCTGGAAATAGATTGGCAGGGCGCTGAACAAATTAGAGATTTGATGCCCGAAAGTAAAAGTATTTTTATACTACCTCCATCTCTTGAGGCACTGGAAGAGCGACTAATAAAACGTGGTCAAGACGATTCAACCGTTATTAAGCGACGTCTTGCTGCTGCAAAAGAGGAAATCTCGCACTATATGATGGCCGATTACCTTTTAATTAATGATGGATTTGATGAAACACTAGTAGAATTCAACTCGATTATATTGCATGAACGTCTGAAGCTTCAATCTCAAAAACAAAAAAATCTCAATTTACTCAATAGCTTGTTGTCCTAAAATCGGCAATTTTGTATAATGCATAATTAAAATTGTGATATTAATATTTTAAATGTGAATACTAACTATAACGGATCCGCACATGGCAAGAATTACTGTTGAAGACTGCTTAAAAAATGTAGATAACCGCTTCGAGCTTGTAATGGTTAGCTCTAAAAGAGCTCGTCAAATCGCTTTAGGCGAAAAAGAAGCTTTGGTGCCAATAGAAAACGATAAACCTACAGTTGTTGCTCTACGAGAAATTGAGCAAGGTTTAATAACGGCTGATATCTTAATAGAGAAAAAGCCAAATGATTTTTCTTTGGGTTCTGAGGTAGTCTCTGAATCAGTCGATCGCAACTCAGACGATGATAATTCAATTGATGATTCTATATTAAAAAGCGATGTTTCTGCTCAAAATTCCACCGAACCTCACAATAAAGAAGAAGCGTAACTAGATGGAGGAGATAAAATCTTGGTAACCTCTCAGGTAGCCGAGGCTTTTGGTCAGAAACTCTCCCCATACCTCGAAACAAATCAAATCTATAGTGTCCTGCAAGCATATAAATTTGCAGAACAATGTCACGAAGGTCAAATCAGACAGACGGGTGAACCGTATATAACTCATCCCCTTGCTGTGGCAACAATTCTCGCTGAAATGCATTTAGACCATGAGGGGATAATGGCTGCACTACTTCATGACGTTCTCGAAGATACGCATGTAAATAAAAAGGAGCTTAAGGATCTTTTTGGGAATACTGTCGCAGATTTAGTCGACGGACTCACCAAACTAGATGAAATAGAGACAGCGTCAAGAGCTGAGAGACAAGCAGATAGCTTTCAAAAAATGACTCTTGCTATGTCAAAAGATGTAAGAGTGATGCTTATAAAGTTGGCCGATCGGCTACACAATATGAGGACACTACAGGGCTTAAGCGCAGAAAAACGTCGCAGGGTTGCACGAGAAACCCTAGAAATTTACGCACCCATAGCCCAAAGATTGGGAATCAATAATGTCAGGGTAGAGTTTGAAGAACTTGGTTTTTCAACTATGTATCCTGTCCGACATAAAAGAATGATGGAAGCACTAAAAGCTGCACGTGGTCCACGACGCGAAATTGTTGAGGAAATAAAAAATAGTATAGATAATCGACTGGATAAGGAGTCTATAGGGGCTGAAGTTACAGGTAGAGAAAAACATCTCTGGAGTATCTACCAGAAAATGAAAACTAAGAAGAAATCCTTTCGAGATATTATGGATGTTTTCGCTTTTCGCATCGTTGTTGAATCTGTAGACGACTGCTATCGTACGCTAGGTATTATGCATAATCTATTTAAGCCAGTAGCTGGTGAATTCAAGGACTATATTGCCATACCTAAGGTCAATGGGTATCAATCCCTACATAATATTTTAGTAGGCATGCATGGGGTACTAATTGAAATTCAAATTAGAACAAAAGACATGGACGATATGGCAAATTACGGTATTGCTGCGCACTGGCTTTATAAATCTCAAGATGAAGGGAATCCGAGAGCTTATAGATGGATACAGGGTTTATTAGAGATACAAAAGCGGGCGGGCGATTCACTAGAATTTATTGAGCATGTAAAAACAGATTTATTTCCAGACGAAGTTTATGTTTTTACAACAAAAGGTGAAATTATTTCTCTTCCTCAAGGTGCCACGCCAGTTGATTTTGCTTATGCAGTTCACACGGATCTTGGTAACACCTGTATCGCTTGCAAAAGTAATGGTCAATTGATTTCTCTTTCAGAAAGAATTGAAAGTGGAGTCAGAATTGAGATTATTACAGCTAAAGATGCCCAGCCAAACCCATCTTGGCTAAATTTCGTGATGACAGCTAAAGCTCGAAGTGGAATACGTCATTTTCTTAAGCATCAACAACACGATGATTCTGTTGTATTAGGAAAAAATCTCCTCGATAGAGCTCTTGGTAGTTTCGGTACAAACTATAAAAGTATCCGAAAATCTTGGATCAAAAGGGCTCTAAAAGAAACAGGCTGCAGTAAATTTGAAGAAGTACTTCAACAAATTGGTCTAGGTAATAGAATGGCGTATGCATTGGCTAATCTCATGGCTCCTCCCTCAATGCGAAAGGACATCATACCCGAAAAATTCGAATCACCTATTATGATTGATACAAGAGAAGGATTAATTACAAACTATGCTCGTTGCTGTCATCCTATACCAGGCGACTCTATACTAGGTCACCTCAGTCCCGGCAAAGGGCTTGTTGTCCATATAGATGTCTGCAAGAACCTTGATGAAATTCGCACCAATAAAGAAAAGTGTATACCTCTCAATTGGTCTACTAAGTTCAAGGGTGATTTTGCAGTAGCATTAAAGGTTGAATTAGCCTCTGAAAGGGGTATCGTTGCTTCATTAGCTTCACGCATTTCAGAGACAGAGGCCGCGATACTAAAAATTCAAACAGAAGAAAGAGATGGTTTCTCTATGATTATCGATTTACTAATTGAGGTAAAAAGTCGACTTCACTTAGCTCGAGTTATCAAACGCATCAGAATTTTAAAGCAAGTGCAACGGGTATACCGTACAACGAACTAACATAGGGCATCCATATGATTAATAAAGCTATCATAAATACAGAGAACGCTCCTGCGGCTATTGGAACTTACTCGCAAGCAATTAAGGTGAACAATACTGTATATTTATCTGGCCAAATCCCACTTGATCCAGAATCTATGGAACTGGTAGAAGGTGGTATTGAGTCTGAAATAAATCAAGTTTTCAATAATCTGGCTGCTGTATGCCAAGCAGCGGGTGGTGACTTAAAAAATATAGTGAAATTAAACGTATACCTAACCGATCTAGTCAATTTTTCTATAGTCAACACTATCATGGCCTCTCATTTTGAGGAGCCCTATCCAGCAAGAGCTGCAATTGGAATTAGTCAGCTGCCAAAAGAAGCTGAGGTAGAAATAGACGCCATTATGGTCATTTGAAAGTAGAATTATTTTCTGACAACAATGGCATATAGCCTTTTTTAAAATCTGGAAAAATAAAATTATAGCCGCTATCTTTTATTAGCTTATTGTTACATCTACGACTAACGTTCTGATTATCTGTGTTTTTAGGAATTTCATTATTTTCTTCTATTTTTACTCGCATGTGCTTAGCTAGCCAGCTTTGTATTTCATAAGCCGGAACTGGCTGATTATCAGTTCCAATATAGAGATTGGATATATATTTTTTTTGTGAATACAGGCCTATTATATGAATTATGATACCGGCACAATCTGCAACATGTATTCTGTTTGTCCAAGATACTGGATGCTTAGGTGCGATATTTCCCTTTTTAATTTGATTCAATAGCCTTCCTCGACCTGGACCATATATGCCAGAAAAACGCACTATGACTGACTTTATTAATGTGCTGTTATTCGAGACTAATTCTTTAGAAATAGATTTAACTAAATTCTCAGCCTCTAATAGTCTCTTTCCCCTATATGATTTTGAGGAAGCTACTGATGATTCGTCCACCCATTCTCCACAAGATTGACCATAAACACCTGTACTTGATACCCATATAACTAATTGCGGGCGATATGATAGTTTCTTAATAGTCGATTTTAAAACGTTCGCACCGTTGACATAACTATCTAAGTATCCTTGGTCGCTCATAGAATCAGGAGTTAAAGTTACAACAATGACATCAATATTTGAATTATCTAATATAGATAAAAAATTTTCACTATCACACAGATCTCCTTTTATCGCTTCTATATCTGATGGTAAGGCAGACGGTTTTCTCCGCATTGCAAGTGTCTTCCAATGATCATATAAACTATTATCTGAAAGCGTTCGGATTGCCCGAACACCGATATCTCCGCAACCAGCAAACAAGACTTTCAATTAGCTTTCCTTTTATGACTTATTTTCGCTATTATTATAGATGAAAGATCATAAATAACCTTAACTGAATTGTTTCTATAACCCTATTTATCTAGCTGTGATTAAGCATTTATGAACAGTCCAAATCTTGACCAGCTTCATGTATCTACACTCAATGGAGTGGGGGCTCAAATCTCATCAAAATTATCCAAGTTAGGGATTTATACTATACAAGATTTAGTGTTTCATTTACCACTTCGGTATATTGATAGAACACAAATATCTCCTATCGGAACACTACAGACTGACCAAGAGGTCGTTATTGAAGGTGAGATCACTGGATCTGAAGTGACTTATGGTCGACGCAGAAGCTTACTTTGTCGATTAGAAGATATAACAGGAACTATAAGTTTACGTTTTTTCCATTTTAATAGTTCTCTTCAGAGACGCTTAAAAAAAAATACTTTTCTAAGATGTTATGGTCAAACCAAAATTGGTAGTTCAGGAATCGAGATATACCACCCAGAATATCAATTTATTGACCCGAATAAACCCACATCTCTTCAAGAGAATTTGACGGCTGTGTATCCGACTACTCAGGGTATCTCTCAACAAAGAATGAGGAATATAGTGCTACAGGCGCTAGCATTAATAGATACAGGTAAGTTAGAAGAACTTCTACCAAATATATTACAAAAAATACCACTCAAAGATGAGCTAAAATTCATTCATCAGCCACCTAGTGATACTCCAATTGAAGAGCTGATTAGAGGAGAACATCGCGCGCAAAAACGCTTAGCTTTTGAAGAGCTGCTAGCACATAATCTTAGCTTATTGAAACTTCGCCAATCAATACAACAAAGGGGAGGGCCAATTCTCAAAGTGAACAATATACTGCATGAAAGGTTCATAAATTCTCTCCCATTTACGCTTACTAGTGCACAGAATAGGGTAAGTGTAGAGATACAAAACGACTTAAATAGCTCTACACCGATGCTTCGACTTCTTCAGGGTGACGTTGGATCTGGCAAAACGGTTGTTGCAGCAATAGCAGCACTTCAGTGTATAGCTAATGGAAAACAGTGCGCTTTGATGGCCCCTACAGAAATTTTAGCAGAGCAGCACTTTTCATCTTTTAAAGATTGGTTAAATCCTCTCGGAGTAAATTTAGGTTGGCTTTCAGGAAAAATGAAAGGCAAAGCTAGAATACAGCAGCTAGATTCCATTGAGGACGGTTCAGCTCAAATCGTTATTGGAACACATGCGCTATTTCAAGAGGAGGTTTGTTTTCACAATCTAGCTTTAACTATTATAGATGAACAGCACCGATTTGGTGTACATCAAAGACTTGCCTTACAGGAAAAAAGACGTAGTGGTAGCCAGGTGCCACATCAACTGATAATGACAGCAACACCAATTCCTAGAACACTAGCTATGACCACATATGCTAATTTAGATGTGTCTGTTATTGATAAAAATCCTCCCGGTCGCTCACCAGTCAATACAGTTGTTATGTTAGATAGGCATAGGAAGAAAGTGATTGAGCGAATACAGCATGCTTGCGCTAATGGCTGTCAAGCATATTGGATATGTACACTCATTGAAGAATCAGATATTTTGGAAGCTCAGGCAGCTGAGGTGACAGCTAAAGAACTTCACCTATTGCTTCCAAAATTAAAAATTGGATTAGTACATGGAAAACAAAAGCCGGATGAAAAATCCACTACAATTGCATCGTTCAAGTCTGGAGAAATTCAACTACTTATTGCTACAACGGTAGTTGAAGTTGGTGTTGATGTACCAAATGCAAGCTTAATGATAATCGAGAATCCTGAACGGCTTGGGCTTGCACAACTTCACCAACTGAGAGGTAGAGTAGGGCGCGGGAAAAAAGAAAGCCACTGTGTATTATTGTATAGCCCACCTTTATCGAGTAATAGCAGTGAAAGACTAAAAGTTATGAGGCAAACAAATGATGGATTTAAAATAGCTGAAATGGACCTTAAGCTTCGTGGTGCAGGAGAGGTTCTTGGAACTAAGCAAACAGGGGATGTGGCATTTAGGATCGCGGACTTAAATAGAGACGCTCATTTGATATCTGAGGTACAAAAAATAGCCCAATTGCTTTTATCTGAATACCCATCAAATGTTGAACTTCTCATTCAAAGGTGGCTTGGTAGTGACGAACAATATGGACAGGTATAGCGTCTAATATAAAATGTAAATACACGCTAAAATAGAAGTTTATTGCACAACTTATAATTATAGGAAAAACATTGACTACTGCTAAAATATCTAATCACATATTTATACATGAGCCTAACTGGCACGCCTATAAAAGAACTCCTAATATCTCTATTTCAGTAAAAATGAGGGATTGGCTACTTGATAGAGGATCCTTAACACAACGATTAATAAAACTTAGTGAGGGCAATTTCCGCGTAAAAGTTATCAAGCAAGATATTTCCACTCCAGCATTATCAGAAACTAGGACCTTAAAAATCCCTTTACGCCAAAAAGCACTTATTAGACAAGTTTTTCTATATTGTCGCAATGAGCCACTGGTTTATGCACGAAGTGTAATTCCACTAGGGACTTTGACCGGAAGACTTAGATGTTTACAAAATCTCCAAAATAAAGCATTAGGAGCTCTTTTATTTAAAGATGCAACTATGAAACGGAGAATCATAGATATTGGCTCTACAAAAATTAACCCCCACTCTCGTCATAAGTTTGTTACCACAAATGATTTGGAAGTATGGGGTCGTCGCTCATTATTTTATATTGATAAAAAACCATTATTAGTTAGCGAACAATTTATGCCAGCACTTCAAAATATCATAGAACATGAGTAATTTTGATGAAATTTTTAAGCAATTTTCAATATTGATGATTATATGTACAGTTTAAGAATACAATCTTTTAAGGAAAAATTTCCTTTTTATATAAAGCTGATGAGGCTTAATAAACCAGTTGGAATTTTATTACTCCTATGGCCAACTTTATGGGCTTTATGGCTATCAAGCAACGGCATGCCGAGCATAAAAATACTTTTCATTTTTATGCTCGGTGTAGTTATTATGCGTTCAGCGGGTTGTGTAATAAACGATTTTGCCGATCGAGATATAGATGGTTACGTCAGGCGAACAAATAGTCGCCCTATCCCTAATGGAGAGATTAGCCCAAAAGAAGCTATTATAATCTTTTTATTTCTTTCAATGTTAGCCCTCTCATTGGTTGTTTTTACAAATACACTAACTTTAAAGCTCTCATTTATAGGTGTTTTTTTAGCTGCAATTTATCCATTTATGAAGAGGTATACCAATCTACCTCAGATCTTTTTGGGCGCTGCATTTGCTTGGAGTATACCCATGTCATTTGCAGCTGTGACAAATAAAATAGATGATGGGCTGTGGTTACTATATCTAGCGGTTGTTATTTGGGCGGTAACTTATGATACTTTTTATGCTATGGCTGACAGGGCAGACGATTTGAAAATTGGTATTAAGTCGACAGCTATACTGTTCGGTGAAATGGATTTACGTATCACCGCATGCTTACAATTATTAGTTCTGATTCTACTTGCTATGACTGGTAAATATTTTGAACGTGGTATTTGGTTCTACATGTCTTTAGTATGTGTTGTTGCTTTGTTCATTTATCAGCAATATATAATACGCAATAGGGAATCTGCTAAATGTTTGAGTGCTTTTGTTAATAATAACTATGTTGGACTAATTATTTTTATCGGCTTGGCCTTAGATTACCAACTATCTTGATAAATGATTTACCATAATTAATTATTTTATGGGGGCCATCGTGAAATACTATGAGAAATTCAGAGTGGTTATACTATGATTGATAAGACTATCTTAGTTGTAGATGACGAAGACTCAATACGTGAGATGATTACAACATCACTCGAAATTGCAGGCTATAATGTTTTACAAGCCGAAAATGCTAAGAGTGCCCACATAATCATTTTAGAAAAAAAACCAAATTTAATTCTGCTTGATTGGATGATGCCAGAAACTTCAGGAATTGAGCTTATGAGGCGCTTGAAAAGAGATGAAATAACAAAAAAAATTCCAATTATTATGCTTACTGCTCGAATCACAGAAGATAATATGGTGCAGGGTTTAGAATCAGGGGCTGATGACTATATATCGAAACCGTTCTCAGCAAAAAACTTAAAAGCTCGGATCAAGACAATATTGAGACGTCACGAAGTTGAAGGTGCTGAGCAAATAATAGAGATCGGTCAATTAAAATTTAATCCCGCCAATCATCATGTAACTATATCTAATCGAGTCATCCATCTTGGACCTACAGAATTTAAATTATTAAAATTTTTCTTAATGCATCAAAACAGAGTATTTTCACGTGACCAAATATTAAATCATGTTTGGGGACAAAATGTATATCTGGATGAGAGAACAGTTGACGTACATATCCGACGACTTCGTAAAGCGATCATGGTTGATAAGCATGATCGCTTAATACAAACTGTTAGGGGTTCTGGCTATCGCTTTTCTTCTAATATCACCCAACAAAGTGAGGTTTGAATTTTGCGAAGAGGACTGGAAACAGAAATACACCTAATCTCACTGTTATCTCTTCTAGCTTTGATTATTGGTCTTGCGAACGACTTTTTAGTCTATACAATGTTGATAGTTTTTTTTCTTTACCTTATCTGGGTATTTTTAAATTTTTTAAAAGTATATAAATGGATAGAAGCCGACTGCAAATTGGCACCTCCAGATGTAACTGGTATTTCTGCAGACATGGCAAACTGCTTGTATCGCATGCAACAAAAAAACAAAAGAACGGATAGAAGACGTAAAAATCTATCTGATCGAGTTGGTCAAGTAACCTCCGCCCTTCCAGACGCTATAATAACTCTTTCATCTGAGAGGATATTAAAGTGGTGGAATCCCTCTGCTATAAAAATACTGGGCTTTAAGGACAGTGATAAAGGTCAATCTATAGTTAACATAGTTCGTGATCCAAGATTTATAGCCTTCATTGAAAAGCCGAATATCGCAACACAACTCGAGTTGAAGGCGGCACATGATCCAAGCCGAACTGTTATGTTCAGTGTTACTACATTTGGCGAAGGAGAGATAATTTTGGTTGCACGAGATATAACTCGACTTAAACATCTAGAACAAATGCGGCAAGATTTCCTAGCAAATATATCTCATGAGTTACGAACGCCGCTAACAGTTTTATCCGGCTATACAGAAACTCTGATGGATAATACCAAGAGTGTACCAAATACTTGGGTTAAAGCGTTATCCCAAATACAAGAGCAAACGAATCGAATGATTTATTTAGCTGATGACTTAGTAATGCTCTCACAACTTGAATCAACAACCGTGCCTGTTCCAAAAACACCCATTAATTTAGAAAAACTGCTATTACAGGTTTCCAATGATGCTAAAATTGTCAGTGAGAATATTTTTCCTAAACAGCAAAATATAATATCGCTTGATTTAGAGCAAAATATCCAGCTCACGGGAGACCAAAAAGAATTATATAGTGCGTTTTCCAATTTAGTTTTAAATGCTATCAAGCACAATCCTATTGGAACATCAGTTGATATAAGGGCCTATCATGCAGATAACTCTGTTATAGTAGAAATTTCTGACGATGGTTGCGGTATAGATTCCCAGCATATTTCTAGGCTGACAGAGCGTTTTTATCGCGTTGACCAAAGCCGTTCTATAGAAACTGGTGGTACTGGACTAGGGCTTGCGATAGTAAAACATATTTTAATTCGAAATAGTGGAGTACTAAGAATAAAAAGTAAGGTTCGTGAAGGTACTTCCTTTCAATGTGAATTTTCAACAGAAGGTCATGTGGCCAGTAAGAGTTAATACTTGAAAATAAAAATATTACAGTCAATTGACGAATGCTCTTCCGAGCTTTGGGACTCATTATTCAGCACTGATTATCCATTTCTTAAACATGGTTTTATTTCTTTACTCGAGTCATCTGGGAGTGTGTGTGATGCAACTGGGTGGACTCCCAAGCATATTTTATTAGAACAGGGCAGTGTGCCAATCGCAGCTATGCCACTTTATCTAAAAAATCACTCATCTGGGGAATACGTGTTTGACCATTCTTGGGCAAATGCATATCACCAGCATGGTATCAAATATTATCCTAAGTTAGTTACTGCAATACCATTCACACCTGTAACTGGACCTCGAATAGGTATCGCTAACGGAATAGATCCGGACTTAATTGAACAAGTTCTCTTAAAAAATATAGAGTCTCTTGCAATAAAATGGGGGGCTTCCAGCTGGCATATATTATTCCCGCGATACAGGCACCTAAATAGTATTTTTTCGCAGTCATTAATGAGGCGTGTTGGAGTTCAATATCACTGGAATAACCATAATTATAGCAATTTCGATGATTTTACAAGCACGTTCGTATCAAGAAAGAGAAAAAATATTTTGAAAGAACGACGAAAATCAACTGAGAATATTAATGTTACCCGTCTAGTAGGAGAAGAGATCACAGCAGATTGGTGGGATTTTATGTGCTCCGTTTATCATCAGACATACCTAAAAAGAAACGGTACATATGGATACCTCACAAAAAACTTTTTTGAAAATATTGGAAATGTACTAGGATCACAAATAATGCTGTCTGTAGCAGAAAAAAAAGGTGGTAGTGGTGGGAGGAAAATCGCCTCAGCATTATTCTTTTTTGATGATAATGGTCTTTATGGCCGTTACTGGGGATGTAATGCAGAATATGAATTTCTTCATTTCGAACTTTGTTATCATCAGGGCATAGAATTTTCGATCGAAAAAAATTTACCTTATTTTGATGCAGGCGCTCAAGGTGAGCATAAAATTTCAAGAGGATTTGTACCAATAGAAGTTTATTCTTCTCACTGGATTAAACATCCAGATTTTTCCTACGCAATACAAAAATTTTTAAATCAAGAAGAAATTCACATCAAAGAATACATAAATCTTGCTTCTAAAAAACTTCCTTATAAGTAATTTAATTTTGTTACTCACGTTTCCAAACTAATAGCTGGTTATTTGCGGGCATGGGGTAATCCTTAATTAATTTTAACCCTGCACCAGCTGCTAGTTCATCTAGTGCCTCAAAATCTCTTATGCCCTGATGAGGGGAATTATTTTTAAGGATAAGATCAAATTCTTGATTGCTTTGAGTTGTAAATTTGCCACCATATTTAAAAGGACCGTAGATAACAAAAATTCCATCGGGGGCTAGTATAGTATGCAGGCGGCTAAAAAAATTAGCTAAAGCTGACCAAGTCATGATGTGACAAGTGTTTGCTGTAAATAATCCATCAACTAAGCTATTTGTCCATTTCGTAGAATTAGCATCAAAAACCAACGGGCTGCGCACATTTGAGGCTGAACTGCTTTCAATCCAAGCATTGATGGTGTCGTGATTACATGGAAGATCTGACGTATGCCAAACAAGATGTGGAAGATTTGAAGAAAAAAAAACTGCATGTTGCCCAGTGCCACTGCCTATCTCTAATACATTACGCGTATTAGAAAAGATTTTAGTAAGTTTATTTAATATCGGTTGACGGTTGTTCTCGCAGGCTTGGGAAAATGTTTTTTTTAGCGCCATGTAATGTTTATTCCATCATTTTTCTTGTAAAAATCCATTCGTTTTTTGTTGATTCAGAACTATCGAACTTGTACCCACCGGTATCAAACAATTTTATTTCCTCAGGATCTTGAATTTTACGCTGTATAATATAGCGACTCATCATACCTCTAGCTTTTTTGGCAAAAAAACTAATAATTTTATATTTATCGTTTTTCCAATCTTTGAACACAGGAGTCACTATCCTTGCTTCAAGTGAGGCTGATTTGATAGCTTTAAAATATTCTTTGGAAGCCAAATTAATAATCACGTCATAATTATCTTTATGGAGTGTTTGATTAAGTTTACTCGTAATCTTATTCCCCCAAAATTCATATAAATCTTTACCTCGATTCGTTTTGAAATTAGTTCCCATTTCTAACCGATAAGGTTGCATCAAATCCAAAGGGCGCAGCAAACCATATAGACCTGATAATATTCTTACATGATTTTGTGTCCAATTAAGTTCTTTTGAAGAAAGACTTTCAACATCAAGGCCACTATAAACATCACCCTTGAAAGCTAAAACTGCTTGTTTTGCATTATCAAGAGTAGGCTCTGAATCCCAACTTAAATAACGTGAAAAATTAATATTTGCTAATTTTTCACTGATTTTCATTAAGTTGGAAATTTCTTGTGGGTTAAGTTGCTTTAACTGATCGATTAACTCAGCCGAATCACTAACAAACATCGGTAAACTATAATCGGTAGTTGCCGAGGGCGTAATATAATCCAAGGTCTTTGCAGGGGAAATTATAACCAACATAAAAAGCCTATATCACTTAATCAAGTTAAATTATCCATTGTCCGTACTGCGCTTGTAACGAGCATTGATTCTATCAACCGCCTGTATGTACTGAGTCTTCAAATCTTCAGCACTAGAAACATTTATGTCAAGATCGCTGAGTAATCCATCTGTCATGCTATAAATCCATCCATGTATCGTAACTTTTTGACCTCGCGACCAAGCATCTGAAACGATACTAGTTTTTGATACGTTGGCTACCTGTTCAATAACATTTAATTCACATAGCTGATCTATAATTTTTTCTTGGGTATTATTTTTTTCTATGCTAGCACGATGCAGGTTTTGTACATTATCTACATTGAGCAACCAGTTATCAACTAGCGTTCCGAGCTTTTGATTTTTTACAGATGCAGTTATACCGCCACAGCCATAATGACCACAGACAATTACATGCTTAACCTTCAAATCTGTAATAGCATATTGAATTACAGATAAACAATTAAGGTCATCATGAACTACTAGATTTGCAACATTTCTATGAACGAAAAGCTCGCCTGGCATCAAGCCAATGATTTCGTTAGCCGGTACTCTGCTATCTGAGCACCCGATCCATAAATAATCTGGCGCATGTTGCAAAGAGAGTCTTTGAAAAAAAGCTGGGTCATCTTTTTTTACTTTTTGCGCCCATGCTATATTGTTAATAAATAACTCTTTCACTAATAAAACTCCAAGTTTTAATTGCCAGTATCATAACTCAAATCTACAGAAAACCGACATAAGATAATTGAAACTTTACGAATGCAATAAAGAGCCTTTCATGAAACACTAAAAATATAGTTAAAATACTATTTCATATATGGCAAAAATGTTCGGATTATCTTATATCTGTACCTTGAACAAGATAGACTACTTGTTCACAAATATTCTTGGCGTGGTCGCCCACACGCTCAAGTGACTTGAGCACCCAAAGAACGTTCATAGAGCGAGATATGCTTCGTGGATCTTCCATCATAAAAGTAATTGTTTCACGTATAGCGGTTCTGTAGTCTTTATCCACCTGCTCATCTTGAAGCATAGTTGAAATTGCAGAGTCAGCATCAAATCTTGAAAATGCATCTAGACAATCTCTAAGCATTTTACGAACACAACTCCCGATATGTCTTACTTCTTGATAGCCCCTTGGATGGCCCTCTTCAGTCAATTTAATAGCCATTTTTGCAATTTTTTGAGCTTCATCCCCAATACGCTCTAGGTCTCTTATTGTTTTACTAACTGCCATTACTAAACGTAAGTCTGTAGCAGCAGGTTGTCGGCGAGCAATGAGAGTTATGCATGTCTCATCGATATCTTTTTCCATCTCATCAATTTTGTTTTCGGTTGAAATAATATGTTCAGCAAGCTTACTGTCTGCATTTATAACTGACGCGATAGAATCTTCAAGCTGTTTCTCTACTAGACCACCCATAGCAAGCATGGCTGTTTTAATGTCCTCGAGATCTTCGTTAAATTTTTTTGAAATGTGTTTATCCAGCTTTAAATTATCTATAACTGTTTTAGGACTCATCATTATTACCCTCCAAATTAAAGAGTCTACCCATCAACCAATACGCCCGGTTATATATGATTCTGTTAACTGATGTGTTGGCGCGGTAAATATTTTTTCTGTATCGTTAACTTCCACCAAGCGCCCCAAGTGAAAGTATGCCGTTCGATTCGAAACGCGAGCTGCCTGTTGCATGGAATGAGTTACTATAGCTATAGTGTAATTTTCTGATAACTCGGCGATCAGTTCCTCTATTTTTGCAGAAGCAATCGGATCCAGTGCAGAGCATGGTTCATCCATCAAGATAACCTCTGGACTTATTGCAATTGCCCTTGCTATACAAAGTCTTTGTTGTTGACCACCTGAAAAACCTGTACCAGGTTGATCAAGACGATCCTTTACCTCCCCCCACAAGCCGGCTCTAGTTAGGCTTTGCTCAACAATTTCATCTATTTCGGCGCGACTGCTAACAAGCCCATGTAATCTTGGTCCATATGCGACATTATCATAAATTGATTTAGGAAAAGGATTAGGTTTTTGAAAAACAATGCCTACTTGTGCTCTCAATGCAACAGGATCCATTAAATCTGAATATATATTTTGGTCGTCTAGAGTAATGGTTCCAGCAACTTTACAGCTCTCAATAGTGTCATTCATCCTATTTAAACACCTTAGAAATGTAGATTTACCGCAGCCTGAAGGCCCAATCATTGCGATTACTTCGTGTTTTCCAATATCCAACGATAAATCAAATATGGCCTGTTTATCATTATAAGAAACATTAAGATTTCTAACAGACATTTTTGGATTCTCTATTAATGGCACACCAACTGTTTCTTCTGGATAATCAGCTTCTTTACCGTGGTTTTTAATTGTACTCATAATAATTTTTAATCCTTACATCCATCGACGCTCAAGGCGTTTACGCAAAACTACAGCTACTGTATTCATTATTACCAAAAATGCCAGCAATACCATGATCGCAGCTGATGTTTTTTCTACAAAAGCTCTTTCTGGGCTGTCTGCCCAAAGAAAAATCTGAACAGGTAATGCTGTTGCAGGATCATTAAATCCCGTTGGAACGTCTACAATGAACGCCACCATGCCAATCATCAATAAAGGAGCTGTTTCACCCAAAGCTCTTGCCATTCCTATTATTGCTCCTGTTAGCATTCCGGGCATTGCTAGAGGTAACACATGGTGCAAGACAACTTGCATAGGAGAAGCGCCCACTCCGATGGCAGCCTCACGTATTGACGGCGGAACTGATTTGATAGCGGCTCTACTTGAAATAATTATTGTGGGCATTGTCATCAGTGTTAGAACTAAACCACCAACTAGTGGTACTGAACGAGGTACATCGAAAAAATTTATAAAAACTGCTAGGCCTAATAATCCAAAAATTATTGATGGAACAGCTGCAAGATTATTAATATTGACTTCGATGAAATTAGTCCATCTATTACGAAGTGCAAATTCTTCGAGATAGACTGCAGCGGCAACACCCAACGGAAAAGCAAGAATTATCGTAATAAGCAGGGTATAAAAAGAACCCATCGCAGCTCCATATATTCCTGCTAGCTCTGGCTCTCGAGAATCTCCCTTGGAAAAGAAATTTGTGTTAAAGCGTGTCTCTACTTCGCCAGATTCAATTAAGCTTTGCAGCCAAGTCTCCTTATGCTCTGTCATCCTTCCTTTGAAAGGACCATCTTTATTGTTAAGACTCTTAAAATAAGTATCTACATCATCATCGGCTATTAGCCACATATTGGCTGTAGTGTTTAATAGGTTCGGATTTTCTTTCAATTGGTCACGTAAAGTATAGCCAGCTCCGTTGCTTAATATACTGTAGAGCTCTCGTTTATTTTTGCGGCCACTAACATCAGCAAACCTGTCTCTTAAGCCAGCCTTCACAGCGCCATGGAAATCACCTAAAGCCATTTGAGAAAGATCACTTACGTCACTTACACCCAAAACATCCTCATCATAAGTTACGTTAAGATTAATATAAGTTAACTGAAAAGCTTTGTACCCTTTGCTGGTAACATCATAAAACAAAAAGAGAACACACATTAATCCAAATGTAATAGCAGTTGCACCGTATAATCGAAAACGTGTTTCTGCGCGGTGGCGTTTTTTTAAGCCTGATCGAATTTTTTCTTGACGCTCTATTGTAGCGGGGCTAGTCATATTGCTCCCTATATTTATTCACAATACGCAATGCTAGAAAATTCAATACCAAAGTTACAACGAATAACATTAACCCCAAGGCAAAAGCTGCAAGTGTTTTAGGGCTATCGAACTCTTGATCTCCAACTAGCAAGGTAACAATTTGTACTGTCACTGTAGTTACAGTTTCAAGTGGGTTAATGGTCATTTTTGCTGCTAAACCTGCTGCCATGACTACAATCATTGTTTCTCCGATAGCGCGAGAAACTGCAAGCAAAACCCCTCCAACTATTCCAGGCAATGCAGCTGGAAAAATGACTTTTTTTATTGTCTCAGATTTAGTTGCCCCCAAGCCTAAAGAGCCATCTCTGAGACTTTGTGGAACTGCAGTTATGACATCATCTGCTAGAGAAGAGACAAATGGTATTATCATTACCCCCATTACAAGCCCGGCAGCCAGAGCGCTTTCTGACGATATTTCTAATCCAATAGTTGCGCCATACTCACGCAAGAAGGGAGTGACAGTTAAGGCTGCGAAAAATCCATATACTACTGTTGGAATTCCTGCCAAAATTTCAAGCACTGGCTTGGCAAAATTTCTCACTATAGGTTTAGCGTATTCTGCTAGATAAATTGCAGACATTAAGCCAGCGGGAACTGCTATACACATTGCAATAAAAGAAATTAAGAGGGTGCCCACAAATAATGGTATGGCACCAAAACTTCCAGTTGATCCAACTTGATCTGAGCGAATGGCCATTTGTGGGCTCCACTCAGTGCCTAATAAAAAGTCACTGGCCGGTACTAACTGAAAAAACCTTATTGCCTCAAATAATACTGAAAGAACAATACCTAGCGTAGCAAGAATAGCTAAACAAGCCGCGATCAGGAGAGCCCATTTAAACATTTTTTCAACCATCTGCCTGGCATGCAATTTAGGTGAAACTTTTATCCAAGCAAAGGACATAAAAAAAATAGAAACGGATAATATTAATATAGTTAATAATTTTTGGGCTGTATTATTCAGCTGATCGAGTATTTTTGAAGCAGACACCAAATTTGGGTCAGCAAATTGTGGATCTAAGGCACCGCTTGATATATTTTCTATACTGTTTATTAACAGATTATGTTGATCAGTATTAGTTGGCTTGAGGCTATCTGGCAGGTTATTTAAAACTATTGTGCTAATTATGTGATTATCAAACAAAGACCATATGATTAATAGTGCTAGTGCAGGTAAGGCGCACCATATTGCTGCACGCATACCATAAAAAAAGGGTAGTGACGCCAGCTGCTGAATGCCCCCGAGAGGTTTTGCCATACTTAAAGCTTTTACGCGTGATGCATAAAATGCTATCAAGCTAAGTCCAAGCACAGCTAAAATTAAAGAACCAAATCCCATTACATAAATTCCTTCATATTTCGAAATTGAAAACGGCTCATAAGTATACTTACAAGCCGGATATTATCATAATAATAAGCAAACTTTTTGTGCAATCTCACTGAAAATATCTAATCAGACTATAACGAGGGATAAGCAAAAGATTCTAGTTATTCCACACCCTTCATTATAGTCATGTTTTTTATGTCGTTTGAAAACTTAGATCGTAAATCTTTATTCATAGGAATCATACCCTTATCAGCTAAATAACCCTCCGGACCCCATGCTTTCTCACTACTAAATTCTGCAGCATAGTCATCAATTCGAGGTACAACATTTATATGTGCTTTTTTAATGTAAAAGTATAAGGGGCGTGCTATCGAATAACTTTTATCAGCTATGCTTTCAAATGTAGGTTCTATTGACTCAACTGTTGAGCCTTGAACCTTGTCACTATTTTGGTCTAGAAAAGAATATCCAAATATACCTAATGCGTCTGGATTGGCTTCTAATTTCTGAATAATCAAGTTATCGTTTTCACCGGCCTCTATGTAGGCTCCATCCTCGCGGATAGCATGAGTGATTGCCTTAAAAACTTTCTTTCCCTTCTCATTAAAAGCACTCGCAGGTATATCGAGATCTCTCATCATCTCTATAATTTTATTGCTATCCTTGCTTTCTCTTAAAGCTTTGAGAGCTTTAAAGCTTTTAGCTCCGCCTTCCATTGCAAGCTCTACAAAAGCATCACGCGTTCCAGATGTGGGTGGAGGACCGATAACGACAATTGCTTTATCCGGTAGTGAAGGATTAACATCCTGCCAGGTTTTATTTGGGTTTTTTACTAATTTGCCGTTTGAATTTGGAATTTTGTCTGCCAAAGCTAAATAAATATCTTTACGTGTTAAATTAATTTTTTTTGATTGAATAGAATTTGACAATACAATGCCGTCGTAACCGATGAGAACTTCGATGATTTCCGTTACGCCGTTATCTTGGCATTTTTTAAACTCAGATTCTTTTATTCGTCTTGATGAATTTGTAATATCTGGGTATTTTGTACCAATGCCAGAACAAAATAGCTTCATTCCACCGCCTGAACCAGTAGATTCTATTTTAGGTGTCAGACTACCAGTATTTTTTCCAAAGCGCTCTGCCACAACTGTGGCAAAAGGATATACTGTTGAGGATCCTACAACACTGATATAGTCACGAGATGCAGCGAAAACTGACGTACTTAAAAAAATTAAACCAATCATGGACATACTTTTAAATTTTAAATCACTAGTTATCATGTCTGTACTCCAAATTATTTTTATGATGGAAATAATATTAAACTCCAATCATGACAGAAATATGACAAAATCAACTAGCCAGTATTAACAGATAAAATATACTCATAATTATGAATGTTAAAAATCCTATCAACTATAAATTTAACCACTATGTTAGAAAGCTAATAACCATTATTGATAATTTTACTGAGTGGACAGGTTGTATAATTTCATGGGCAACCCTCTTAATGGTTTTTTTGACGGGGTTAATAGTTTTCATGCGTTATTTTTTTGAAGTCGGGTCAATTGCTTTACAAGAATCCTTAACTTATCTTCATGCACTGGTTTTTTTAATGGGTGCAGGGTTCACCCTGAAAAGAAAAGGGCATGTTAGTATTGATATTTTTTACCAGAAGCTCAGTCCTTATACTCAGGCGATAATTCAAATATTAGGTACATTAACGTTCTTAATGCCAGTTTGCATTGTAATTTTAACCCTCAGCTGGGATTACGTGATAAGCAGTTGGTCTATACGAGAAGTTTCAAGGGAGGCAGGGGGCCTACCATATATATATCTATTGAAAACGTTATTAATAACTATGCCTGCATGTATTTTACTACAGGGGGTTTCAGAAGTTATAAAAAATTCTTTATTTTTATTTGATAAAATTAAAAGTGAAATAGGGGATGCCTCAGATGGCTGAATATATCCCTATAATTATGTTTGCTTTTGTTTGCATAATAATGATGGCGGGCTACTCTGTTGCTTTTTCATTAGCGGGAACTGCACTTTTATTTGCTTTATACGGTAACGTAACCAATATCTTCGATATGGATTTTTTGCATGCTTTGCCAAATCGATTATACGGAATAATTGATAATACTGTCCTAATAGCAGTTCCATTATTTATTTTTATGGGTGTAATGCTAGAAAAGTCTAGCTTGGCTGAAAATCTACTGAATAGTATGTCTCAATTATTAAGAAATTTTAAAGGAGGGCTGAGTATATCGGTTGTTATAGTCGGTATGTTGTTGGCTGCTAGCACAGGGATTGTTGGCGCAACTGTAGTGACTCTGGGGCTGATCTCTTTACCTACTATGCTAAAACAGGGGTATTCTCCTTCTCTAGCATCTGGGACTATTTGTGCGACAGGAACTCTTGGACAAATCATCCCGCCATCAATCGCTTTAGTGCTACTGGGCGACATCATTGCAAATTCTTATCAGCAAGCCCAGCTTGCTCAGGGAATTTTTGCTCCAAAAGCTATATCCGTTGGTGATCTTTTCTTAGGTGCAGTTGTCCCAGGAATGCTGTTAATAATCATGTATATAGTTTATTTGATACTTGTCACACGTTTTGTACCACAATCTGCACCAATTATTACTGAACAAAAAATGAAAAGTAGTTTCTTTCAGCTACTTAAACCTTTAATGCCACCTATAATACTGATTTTTTCAGTACTAGGGTCTATTTTGTTCGGTTTAGCCACCCCAACTGAAGCGGCAGGCATAGGAGCAATTGGAGCGATTCTGCTCACTTATAATGCAAATATGCTTTCATGTGACTTATTAAAAATGGTGGCCCAAAAAACTACTGAAATTACTTCTATGATTTTCTTGATATTAATTGGTGCATCTATCTTTTCTTTAGTTTTTAGAGGTTTTGGTGGAGATCAATTAGTAGAAGATCTTTTAAAAAATATACCTGGAGGTCTTTTTGGAGCAACATTTTTGATTATGTTGCTAATATTTCTTCTTGGGTTTATTCTCGATTTTATAGAAATAACTTATGTGGTTGTTCCAATTATTGCCCCAGCTTTGCTTGGGTTAGGTCTTGATCCGATTTGGCTTGGTATTATGATTGCAGTGAATTTACAAACTTCTTTTTTAACACCACCATTTGGTTTTTCATTATTTTATCTTAAAGGTGTAGCGCCAAATAGCGTACACATACAGGATATTTATAAAGGAGTGATGCCCTTTATAGCAATACAGATAATACTCATGGTGCAGCTTGCCATTTGGCCTTCAATTGCAACGTGGCTGCCATCTTTGGGTAACTAACGATTGAGAACTAGTTGATCATATTCTTATCTCTGAGATATTTCATCAGCTCTTGGTACCCACCTATATAAGAATTATCATAAAAAATTTGTGGGACTGTATTTGCAGGCTTTCCAATTCTTTGAGCTAGATCATCTGGGTTTATGTTTTCTGTATGAATATCAATATAATCGAACTGTATAGAATTTGCCCGAAGGACTGTCTGTGCTTGACGGCAAAATCCACATGCTTGATGTCCATATATAGTAAATTTATCAATTTTATTATCTATCATAAGAGATTTTTCCTGCTAAAATATTTGAAATATAAACAAAAAATTAAAGATGACAGCAAGATGTAAGTAACTGATTTTATAAATGCTTACTATTCATTGTCTGCAGCCTTATAATCATTGATATTATATTTTAAAAGGAAACCTAAGTGTCGAAAATTAAGAAGGATTGTACTTCGTTTCAAGAATTAATCTTATCCTTACAAAAATTTTGGTCTGATCATGGGTGTGTTATTTTACAACCTCTTGACATGGAAGTTGGTGCAGGAACATTTCATCCAGCTACTTTTTTACGTGCTATTGGACCTGAAGTTTGGAACTCCGCTTATGTTCAACCATGTCGGAGGCCAACTGATGGACGGTATGGCGATAACCCAAATCGCCTTCAACATTATTATCAATTTCAGGTGGTACTAAAACCTTCTCCATCAGATATACAGCAACTCTACTTGGACTCACTCATAATGTTAGGAATTGATACAACAATACATGATATTCGTTTTGTTGAGGACAACTGGGAGTCTCCCTCGCTCGGTGCATGGGGGCTCGGATGGGAAGTATGGCTTAATGGAATGGAGATAACACAATTTACATATTTCCAGCAAGTGGGCGGTCTTGAATGCTTTCCAGTGGCTGGAGAAATAACCTATGGTCTTGAGCGTATTGCCATGCATCTTCAAGGAGTTGATGATGTATATGATCTGGTCTGGACCAGTGGCCATGAAGGTGTTGTTACCTACGGAGATGTATTTCATCAAAACGAGGTTGAAATGTCAGCATATAACTATGAAGAAGCAGATATTGATTTCATGCGCCAAACATTTAATCAACTCGAATCTGATTGTCGACGACTTGTCGATAAAGGGCTTCCATTACCAGGTTACGAGATGGTTATAAAGGCTTCGCATGCATTCAATCTTCTTGATGCACGCCACGCAATATCTGTAACTGAGAGGCAGCGTTATATTTTAAGAATTCGAACTCTAGCCAAGTCTGTTGCAGAGGCATATCTCAATTCTAGAAGTGCACTTGGATTTCCATTAGCATCAAAAGAAATGGCAGACAAGGCAATCAGGCGTATTGAGGGGAAAAGTAATGGCTGATTTTTTAGTGGAAATAGGCACGGAAGAGCTTCCACCTAAAGCATTAATGGATCTTGCTAACGCGTTTCATGATCATGTTGCTAGTGGATTCAAAAATAATACCTTTGGCTTCAACAAGACAAAAATTTTTGCCACCCCGAGAAGAATAGCAATTTTACTGGAAGATCTAGATAAACAGGCGCCAAGTAAAGACACCACTATATGGGGACCACCTACAAAAATTGCATTTAATACAGCAGGTGAACCAACCGCCGCTGGCATAGCGTTTGCGAAAAAAAATGGTATTCCAATAGAATCATTATCTGCAATGATTGGAAATAATCAAGGAAAAGAAAAATTGTGCAGTAAATCGATAAAACCAGGGTTAAAAGTAGAAGACCTTGCAGAAAATTTAATTAGAGACGCCATAAGCGCACTACCGATTCCAAAGAAAATGCGATGGGGTTCAAACGCTTTTGAATTTATTCGCCCCTTACAATGGGTATTAATTTTGTTTGGTAACAAAATTATCAAGTCAGAAATTATGGGCCTAAAAGCAAGTAATATAACTTATGGTCATCGATTTCATAGTAAGAATCAAATTATAGTAAAAGAACCAAGAGAGTATGAATCCTGTCTACGCGAAGCCTATGTAATTGCTTGTTTCTCTAAACGTAGAGATCTAATAAGCGCTGCTGTTAAGAAAGCAGCAAAAAAAGTATGCGGAATAGCTATTGTTAATGATTCATTGCTTGATGAGGTAACAGCACTTAACGAATGGCCTATAGCGCTTGTAGGTAGCTTTGACAAAGAATTCCTAGGAGTGCCAACCGAAGCTCTGATTTCGTCAATGGCAGAGCATCAAAAATATTTCCATTTAACTAATACTGATGGTGAACTTTTACCACTTTTTATAACAATCTCTAATATTGAAAGCAAAGATCCCTCTCAAATAGTTAGTGGCAATGAAAGAGTTATTCGGCCGAGGCTATCCGATGCTGCTTTTTTTTATAACACTGACAAAAAAACTACGCTTGAGAAAAGAAGAGAGTCACTTAAGTCTCTCATTTTTCAAGAAAAGCTCGGTACTGTGTACGAAAAGACAGACCGCCTAAGTGCGCTCGCAGAATATATTGCACCCATAGTTAATGCCGATGTATCATTATCAGTTAGAGCAGCCCAATTATGTAAGTCAGACTTAGTAACAGATATGGTTGGAGAGTTTGAAAGTCTTCAAGGAACCATGGGAAAGTATTATGCAACTAATGATGGTGAAAGGCCTGAAGTTGCTGATGCGATACAAGAGCACTACTTACCCAAATTTTCTAGAGACGTAATACCTAAGACAGCTATAGGTATAACTTTAGCTATTTCAGATCGTCTAGATACATTAGTTGGAATATTTGGTATAGGGCAACAACCATCTGGCTCAAAAGATCCATTTGCACTCCGCCGTTCTAGCCTTGGGCTACTTAGAATAATCGTTGAACATAATATAAATTTAAATCTTTATGAAGTTTTAAAAAAGGCAGCCACAGGACACCAGCAACTGCAAACTGATGACGATAAGATTTGTATGCAAGTACTCACTTACGTTAAAGACCGCTTTAAATCTTGGTATGAAGAAGAAGGTATACCAACCGAAGTCTTTTTATCTGTTTCTGCCAGAGAACTAAATAACCCTCTCGATATACATCGGCGTGTAAATGCAGTCCATGAGTTCACTAGATTCCCTGAGGCTGTGACATTAGCCGCTGCAAACAAAAGAGTATCCAATATACTTGCAAAAAATCCATTAAAGAATATGTCGACACCAATTAATAAGGGCCTTTTAAGCGAGCCGTCAGAGCTAGCGTTAACTAAAATGATTGAAAATCTTGAGGAAAAAATTCAGCCATTGCTCCAAGAACAATCATATACGTCAGTATTAAAGCTATTGTCTGGCCTTGCCGTTCCTATAGATAATTTCTTCGATGATGTTATGGTTGTGACTGATGACGATGAAACGCGCATTAATCGTCTTATACTGTTGCACAAATTAAGGGCTTTATTTCTCCAGGTAGCTGATATTTCATTATTGGTTCCAGCGAGATGATGAATCTTAATTGATTTTATAAGAATTTATAAAGGTAAGCTTATCTTATGGTCAAACTAATTATTCTTGATCGGGATGGGGTAATAAACCAAGATTCGGATACTTATATAAAAACAGTCGATGAGTGGAAGCCAATTCCCGGAAGTATTGATGCTATCGTAAGATTGTTTCGTTCTGGCTATAAAGTGGTCATCGCCACAAATCAATCTGGTATTGGACGAGGTTTTTTTAGTTACGATGCACTCGAAGCAATGCATTTTAAACTAAAAAATTTATTACTAAACTATAATGTCACGCTTAGCGGAATATTTTTTTGTCCTCACACACCAGAAGATCAGTGTGGATGCAGAAAACCAGCATCTGGACTTTTAGAACAGATATCCGAAGAACTAGATATAGATCTAACAGGTGTTCATATAGTTGGTGATAGTCTTCGTGATCTTCAAGCTGGTCTTAAATATAATTGTTCACCGATTTTAGTTCGAACAGGCAAGGGAAGTAATACTGAAATTCAACTGAAGAAAGAACAGAACCTAATTTTAAAAAAAACAAAAATTTTTGATGATTTAGCCTGCGTTGCAGACTACTTATGTAATGATTAAGTTGTCACCTTATATAAATATGAGAATATTAATTTCTTTTATACGTTCAAGTCTATTTTATGCTCTATATGGTGTAGTTATAGCTATTTTCGGAACATTTACCTGCACGTTCGGTGCTATCCTGCCAATCAAATTACGCCAAAATATAACTACTTTTGCTAATGAAATTATCATTAAGTGGCTACATCTGAGTTGTGGGATAAAACTAGTAGTTGATGGCTTAGAGAATATACCCGATACACCTTGCGTTATACTAAGTAAGCATCAGTCAGGATGGGAAACCTTTTATCTTCAACGATTACTTAGGCCAGTTAGCACTATTTTAAAAAAAGAACTTTTTTGGATCCCCTTTTTCGGGTGGGCTTTGTATTTTATGCATCCTATTGCTATTAATCGTGGTAACCCTAGAGAAGCTTTGAAACAAATTTTAGCCCAAGGTATAGAAAGATTATCAAATGGTCAAAATGTCCTCATATACCCTGAAGGAACAAGGGTCAAACCTGGAGTAATAGGTCGCTATGGTAGAAGTGGTGCTGCTCTTGCTATTGCTGCAAATGTTCCTATACTTCCGGTCTCACATAATGCTGGGCATTGTTGGCCAAAGCATAGTTTTTTAAAGTGGCCTGGAACTATTCATGTTGTTATTGGTGAGGCTATTGATACAAAAAATATGGACAGCCGACATTTAACTGAACATGTAAAGAATGTAATCGAAAGTGCTCAAAAAGAGCTAAAAATCTAGATTAGTTACAGTTAATGCATTCTTTTCAATAAAATCACGTCTAGGTTCAACTAAGTCACCCATCAACGTTGTAAACATTAGGTCAGCAGCAATTGCATCTTCAACTGTCACTTTGAGCATTCTCCTGGCCTCTGGATTCATCGTTGTATCCCATAGTTGATCTGGATTCATTTCGCCCAAGCCTTTATATCTTTGTATGTTATATCCTCGCTTAGATTCAGCCATTAGCCAATCTATGCCTTCACTAAAGCTTTCTATTGACTTTTTTGTTTCCCCACACATTATATACGCCCCCTCTTCTAGCAAGCCTGTTAATTTCAGGCCTAAAGATACAATGGTGTCATACTCTGTTGAAGCAAAAAACTCTTGCGTGAAATAATGAGGGGTCGGAACACCATGTGCTGTTATAAGTACTTCTAGAGAAAAGTATTGGTCTTCTTCTCTGTGAGATGAAATAGAATAACTTTTGCTGCCAGAAGCCTTTTTTATATCTACAGCTTTCGACAGTTGTTTCGCTAACTTGTTAATAATAGACTCATCATTCATTTTTTTAGGGTTAATTCTAGGTAAAAAAATTAATGCTTTTAATATTTCTGTTGGGTAGGCCCTGGATAATCCTTCTATAATAGCCATAACGTGCCGATGCTCGGATACTAGTTCTTCAAGAGGTGCGCCACTTATACCCGGAGCATCGTTGTTGACATGCAAGCTCGTCCCCTCTAGTGCTGATTGCGTCAAAAAACTAGTTAATTCTTGATCATCTTTAAGGTATTGTTCCTGCTTTCCTTTGCTTATCTTATAAAGCGGTGGCTGTGCTATAAAAATATTGCCTCTCTCTACTAGTTCACGCATCTGTCTAAAGAAAAAAGTTAAAAGCAATGTCCTTATATGTGAACCGTCAACATCGGCGTCCGTCATTATCAAAATAGTATGGTAGCGGAGCTTTTCTGGATCAAATTCTGCCGAACCTATTCCACAACCTAAGGCTGTTATTAGTGTTCCAACTTCTGCACTTGACAACATTTTATCAAATCTTGCCTTTTCGACATTTAATATCTTACCTTTCAATGGGAGAATTGCTTGGGTTCTCCGGTCCCTTCCTTGCTTTGCTGAGCCCCCAGCAGAATCACCCTCAACCAAATAGAGTTCTGACAACGCTGGATCCTTCTCTTGGCAATCCGATAACTTGCCAGGTAAACCTGCTATATCTAGAGCTCCTTTACGGCGTGTCATATCTCTTGCTTTTCTAGCTGCCTCACGTGCTCTTGCAGCCTCTACCATTTTATTAACTATACTTTTGGCTTCTTGTGGATTTTCAAGTAAATAGTCTGTAAAGTGTGTTCCCATTTCCTGCTCAACAGCGGATTTCACTTCAGAGCTTACTAGTTTCTCTTTTGTCTGAGAAGAAAATTTGGGATCAGGAACTTTTACAGAAACAATAGCTGTTAAGCCTTCTCTAGCGTCGTCCCCTGAAGTGCTTACTTTATTATTTTTACCAATACCTTCTTTCTCAATATAAGTATTGAGGCTTCTTGTAAGAGCTGATCTAAAGCCAGCTAAATGTGTTCCACCGTCTCTTTGAGGGATATTATTCGTATAACATAAAATATTTTCTTGATAGGTATCATTCCACTGAAGCGCAATTTCTACCCCAACCCCATCGTCGCGAAATTTAGAGAAATGCAGAGCTTTATTGATAGTAAGTTTATTGGTATTTAAGTAATCGACGAATGCTCTTAGCCCTCCCTCATACTCAAAAATATCATCTTTGGATGTTCTCTCATCTTTTAGCACAATTCTCACACCAGAGTTTAAGAATGAAAGCTCTCTAAGCCGTTTAACTAACGTCTCATAGTGAAATTCAATATTAGTGAAAGTTTCCGCAGAAGGTATAAAGTGTATTGCAGTACCAGTTTCCTCTGTTTTTCCCATCAGTGTTAGAGGTGAATTAGGAATACCATGCTTATAAGTTTGCTCATGTATTTCGCCGCCGCGCTTTATGGTTAATTTCACGTGGCGTGATAAAGCATTTACCACTGAAACGCCTACCCCATGTAACCCGCCTGATATTTTATAGCTGTCTTCATCAAACTTTCCACCCGCGTGTAAAACTGTCATGATTACTTCAGCGCCTGACACGCCCTCTTCGTGTATTTCAGTAGGTATGCCACGACCATTATCAGAAACTGTTACAGACTCATCATGATGAATAGTGACAACAATCTCTGAGCAATGCCCTTCTAAGGCCTCATCTATGGAGTTATCTACTATCTCAAATACCATATGGTGCAGTCCAGTACCATCGTCTGTATCTCCAATATACATTCCTGGGCGCTTTCTAACCGCATCTAGCCCCTTTAAAACTTTTATACTGTCTGAATCATATATCTGATCTTCACTCATATATAAATCCTAGATAAATATTTTTAATCATTGAGTAATCTTTCCATGTTCCACGTGAAACATTTTCATATTAAGGTCTTCTCTGGGCCAACTATTTACTAGGTCTTCTTTTAGCACACCGGTTACAAAAGTTTGTGCGCCTAGATCCCATAATAATTTACCTACTTTTTTTCTATGAGAAAAATCTAACTCGGAGGGTAAGTCATCTATTAAATATAGACACTTTTCTGCTTTTTTTTCATAAAAAAGATATCCTTGGGCTATTTGCATTGCGGTAACTAAAATTTTTGATTGGCCTCGAGACAGAACCTCGTTAGCCGGTTTTGCATCAACGCTAATCCGCAAATCTGATCTCTGTGGCCCATGAGTCGTTACTCTCATGTTTATGTCCCTCTGTTGACTCTTCTCTAGTATTTCTGATAATTTTTTATCAGTATCCCAACCTGAATAATATTTGAATTCGAAGTTACCCAGATCTGTAATTTCGCTTAAAACCCATTTTATTTTTTCAACTAAGCCCAGAAGATAAATCCTTCGGTATTTATCAATTAACTCTGCAAGGCCTACAAATTCGGTGTTCCATGAATTTAGTAAATCAATATTTATTCTATCACACCGCAACAATGAATTCCGCTGCTTGAGGGTTCGTTTAAATTTTTTTAGTGCTTTTCTATATGAATGTTCCACGTGGAACAATCCCCAATCCAGATATTGTCGTCTAAATTGAGGTCCGCCGTCTAAAAGCTTGAATGAATCTGAATTAATGAGCAAAAGTGGCATTGTATCTGCTAAAGATGACGAATTATTGACCTTCTGCCCATTTATTTTAAACCTAAAATCATTATTGCGAGTTCTTGTGACACCCAAAGATATTTTTTCATTATTTTTGTCGATTAACCCAAAAATCGTACAGGACTCTTCGTTTTCATTAATCACAGGGTCTAATGTGCGTGACCGAAAGGATCTTCCACGGCCAAGGACATACAACCCTTCAAGGACACTTGTTTTTCCACTACCATTTTCACCAAAAAAGAAATTAGAGGTTGGAGATAACGACACTTCGTTGCTAGTTAAATTTCTTAGGCCGTGTATACCAATTTTTTTAAGGTGCATAATTTTAGATTATAGACGCATTGGCATTACAACGTATGTGGAATTCGGGTTCGCCGGGTCTTCGATTAACACACTGCTGCCAGCATTAGAAAAGGTAAAACTTGCATCATCACCGGTTAAAATATTAAGAATATCAATTATATAGCTTACATTGAACCCAAGCTCTAGGTCGTCATGATCATATTTAACAGTAACCTCTTCTCTAGCTTCCTCTTGTTGATTGGTCGCCAAGAGTGTCAAAATCCCTTTTTGAACTATTAGTTTAACACCTCGATATTTTTCATTAGATAAAATAGCTGCTCGACCAAAACCACTTTGTAAATCAGTTCGTGAACCTACCATCTGTTTATCGCCGTCTTTTGGTATAACTTGATTATAATCAGGGTAGGCCCCATCGACTAGTTTGGAGGTAAAACGAAAGCCCTCAGTCACCACCTTCATATGATTATCACTCAGTGTTATTGCACACTCTCCATTATCAGGTAGCAATCTAGATAGTTCTATGACAGCTTTTCTTGGGATTATTGCCTGAGTTTTTTCGCCATTAAGTTCTATTTTCCCAGAATCCATCATTGCTAATCTGTGTCCATCTGTGGCTACTGTTCTAACCCTGTTGTCATCCAAGTCTAACAGCATACCATTCAAATAATAACGCACATCCTGCTGAGCCATCGCAAAAGATGTACGACTAATAAGATTATTTATCTCTATATTACTAATATTAAAGGATTTACCTGAATCGCCTTCATCTATACTTGGAAACTGGTCAGCTGGGAGGGAGGAGAGCGTAAATCGGCTACGACCGCTTATTATCTGAACTTTTCCATCTTTTTCTGTGAACGTAATATCTGTCGATTCTGGTAAAGATCGACAAATATCCATTAATTTACGTGCAGGTACAGTTATCTCGCCATTGGCCTCAGGGTCTCTTAGCATTACATGACCGACAATTTCAACCTCAAGGTCAGTTCCTGTCATAGATAAACAGTTATTTTTTAATGCTATTAAAACGTTGGACAGTATTGGTAGTGTCTGCCTTCTTTCAACCACTCCAACTACTAATTGAAGGGGCTGTAGTAATTCTTCACGGGAAATTTTGAATTTCATCAACTAATAATCCAATTTAAAGTTTGATTTTTACACCCTTTGGGTAAATATATTTTAAGTGGTTAAGGCACGCAGCAAATGTTTCATATCATCCTGCATATCTAAACTTTCTTCTTCGAGCTCTTTAATCTTTCTGCATGCATGCAATACAGTAGTATGGTCGCGACCTCCGAATGCTTCACCAATTTCGGGTAAACTATGATTGGTTAACGTTTTGGCGAGGGCCATTGCCACTTGTCTGGGTCTTGCTATTGATCTGCTGCGTCTTTTGGATAAAAGTTCGGACATTTTTAGCTTGTAGTATTCAGATACTACCCTTTGAATGTTGTCAATAGTTACCAGCCTATCCTGTATGGCTAGTAAATCTCTCAAAGATTCACGTATAAGATCGACATTAATTGGACTGCCTGTGAAGTGAGCACTTGCTATCACTCTTTTAAGTGCCCCCTCCAGCTCTCGTACATTAGAGCGTATTCTTTGTGCGATGAAAAAAGCGGCTTCTGTTGGTAAATTAACGCGCGCTTGAGTGGCTTTTTTTATTAATATTGCAGCTCTAGTCTCCAATTCGGGTGGTTCTACCGCAACAGTGAGGCCCCACCCGAAACGAGATTTTAGACGTTCCTCTAAACCATCAATCTCTTTTGGGTAACGGTCGCAGGTAAGTATCATTTGCTTTCCGCCTTCTAGCAGGGCATTGAAGGTATGAAAAAATTCTTCCTGTGAGCGCTCTTTACCAGCAAAGAATTGCATATCATCGATCAAAAGTGCGTCTACAGATCGATAAAATCTTTTGAAGTCATTAATGGCATTTAACTGTAATGCTTTAACCATATCTGCTACAAACCGTTCGGAGTGTAAATATATAATTTTAGCGTTTGGTTTGTGTTGTCTTAGCTCATTGCCAACCGCATGCATTAGATGAGTTTTACCTAAACCTACTGCACCATAAATAAACAATGGGTTATAAGCACCACCAGGATTTTCTGATATCTGTTGGGATGCTGCTAAAGCTAGTTGATTAGACTTCCCTTCTACAAAAGAATCAAATGTGAAAGTCGAGTTAAGAAAGCTTTTATGATTGAGGCCTCCCTCTACAGTTTCACTTTTTCTGTCTGAAGGTATTCTAATAGAAGTCGTTGATGGTAATGGTTTGCTAGTAATAATTTGTGGTTGAGCTGGAGGCACCTCACGTAAATCAGGGTTGGCTGGTGATTTACTTCCGAGAGATGACTCTACTTTAACAGAGCAACGAACCCCGCTTATCTGTTGAAATATTTCTGTGATACGTGTGATAAACTTATCTAAAACCCAGTCTCGTATGAAATGATTTGGAGCTAACAGCAGCACATCATTATCAAGTCCGATTTCATCGATTGATCCAAGCTTAAGGGGCTTTATCCAGGTTTTAAATTGCTGTTTTGGTAACTCTTCTTCAAGAAGACACAAACATTTTTTCCAGACGAGTTGAGCCAAATCTTATTACCCCTTAAGTACAAGAAATTTATTTTATTCACAGTCTAGTCTAGCCATAAATAGTTGGGTTATCCACAACTTTTATAAAAAAATTTGAACAACTTAGAACAAATAAAAACGTTTTAAAACAGTAAGTTACAAAATACAAATGACTGTGTTTTTAGACAGCATATTTTTACAAATAATAGGTCTAAATAAGTAGAAGTTGTGTATAAGATGTTGATAATTTGACGATTATTTGTGAATCATTTGTGGGTAGTTCACATAACGCACTCGTTGTTATTAGCCAAAATTCATAAGATATATTTATGACTTAAAATCATTTTTTGGTCACTTTCCGATACAGAAGCTGCCGAATATTTGTCCCAGTAAATCATCACTACTATAAACACCCGTTATAGATGACAAAGATTGCTGCGCATGACGCAAGTCTTCAGCCAACAGCTCTCCTGCGGCTGCTCCTAACAATTGATTTTTTCCTGACATCAGATAGATTTCTGTATTATTTAGGGCTTCAATATGTCTACGTCGCGCTACAAAAGAACCCTCATTGGTTCCTGTATAGCCCATACAACTCTTGAGGTGATCTCCAAGTGCCTCTAGCCCATCATGGCTTTTTGCAGAAAGAGTGACTGTGGCTAGCTTGTCATGACTAATACCGGTCGATAGATCGGAAATATCAGATTTATTTAGGACAAAAGTAACATTATTCCTCGTTGGATAACGACTGTAATATTCTGGCCAATTTTCTTGAATATTCAAAGAATATTTTAAATTACTATCTATCACATATAAGACTCTATCAGCTTGATCAATTTCATCCCAAGCTCTCTTAATACCCTCTTTTTCTAAAGAGCTTTTTGTCTCATGGAGTCCAGCTGTATCTATTATACGCAGAGGCATACCATCTAAGTGAATATGTTCTCTTAAAACATCTCTTGTGGTACCAGCTATATCTGAAACGATTGCACTATCTCTTCTCGAAAGTGCATTTAGGAGACTTGATTTTCCGGCATTGGGTTTACCGGCTATAACTACTGACATACCCTCTGAAATTAATGAGCCCTGATGGGCCTTCTTTTTAATTTTTTTAACTAGGCTGAGCAGAGATTCTAGTTCTAGATTTATTTTTGGATCGGCGAGAAAGTTAATTTCCTCTTCCGGAAAATCTATTGCAGCCTCAACATAAGTGCGTAAACTTATCAAATCTTCTAATAAAATAGTAACTTGTTTAGAAAATTCACCCTGTAACGATCTTACAGCGCACCTTGCAGCCTGTTCTGAAGATGCATGTATTAAGTCGGATATAGCCTCGGCTTGAATTAAATCTATTTTATTATTAAGGAACGCACGCTCAGAAAACTCCCCCGCACGAGCCAATCGAGCCCCCAGCTGAAGGCCGCGCTGTAATAACAAATCCATGACGGCCGGGCCGCCATGGCCGTGCAGCTCTAGAATCTCTTCTCCAGTAAATGAGTTTGGTGCAGGAAAATAAATAGCTATACCCTTATCTATAATTATGTTGTCATCGTCTATAAAACTTACATATTCCGCTGACCTTGGTTCAAGTTTTTTGGAAACAAGTTTTGATAAAAAAACTGAGAGATTTGAGCCAGAAATACGTAGTATAGAAATTCCGCCTTTCCCAGGCGGTGTCGCAATGGCACATATATTGTCGGTATCAGTTATTACACTCATTCATAGTCTCAAATGTCGGTGCGTATGATATATTTGTTACAAGGTCCTTTTAGATTTAAGCATTATCTATTTTACGAGTAATGTACCACTGTTGAAGAATAGAAAGACAGTTGTTCACAGTCCAATAAAGCACTAAGCCTGCAGGAAAGAATAAAAAGAAAAAAGTAAACGCTATAGGCATGATCTTCATTACTTTGGCCTGAATTGGATCTGGGGGTGTCGGGTTAAGCTGCATTTGTATAAACATGCTAGCTCCCATAATTAAAGGAAGAACGAAAAAAGGGTCTTTTACAGAAAGATCATTAATCCAGAGCACCCAAGGTGCGTGTCTTAGTTCAACGCTTTCCATCAACACCCAATATAATGCTATGAAAACTGGCATTTGCACCAATATAGGTAGGCAGCCACCCATTGGGTTCACCTTTTCCCGTTTATATAAATTCATTGTTTCTTGGGACATTTTTTGTCTGTCGTCCCCATAAAGATCTTTCAAACGAAGCATTTCTGGTTGTAATTTGCGCATGTTAGCCATAGAAGTATAACTTTTCGCTGATAACTGAAAAAAAGCAGCTTTTATTAAAATTGTTAACATAATTATAGACCAGCCCCAGTTGCTGAAAATCTGGTGTAGTTGATACAAAACCCAGAAAAGCGGCTTTGCAATCATCCATAACCACCCATAATCTACAGTTAAATCAAGATACGGTGAAATTTCTTCAAGACGATATTGGTCCTTAGGGCCAGTGTAAAAATTTGCTTCGAGTTTGGTCATTTCTCCAGGTTTTAATTGGACTTGAGGTGAAGTAAAACCCATGATATAAAAATCTTGATTACTGATCTTTCTCACATTAAAGTTATTTCGAGTGTTTTGATCTGGTACCCAAGCACTAACGAAATAATGTTGGACCATTGCCACCCAACCACCATCAACGGTGTCTTTAAAGGTTTCATCATCTATTTCAGAAAAGTTTAATTTTTTATAGTTTTTTTCATTGGTTGTTAAAGCTGCACCAAGGAAAGGCTGCATTCCCATCGCGGTAACATTGGTTGGATTGTGGTTATCTCTTTTTATTTGGCCGTAGAGTCCAGCCTGCCAGATAAACGCACTTTGATTGTTTATTTGGTATTCTAGATTAATTAAGTAATCTGTTCTTTTGAAGGTAAACTGCTTAACAATTTTAACTCCATCTTGTTCAAGCATTAGGCGGACGATAAGATTGTCCTCATTATCTTTTAGCTTATATTGACTAGCGCTTGGCGTAAATTTTGGTCTTCCTTTTTTTGTATCCGTTCCATTCACACCTATCAATCCACTTTGGGCTAAATAAGTTGAGTCTTGTGCTCTGTTTAGTAAAATGAAGGGTGTTTCCTTGTCTGTAATGTTTTGTAAATGTTCAAGAAGTTCAACCCTAACAATGTCTCCACCATGAGTATCAATATGTACCCTTAGAACGTCTGTGGTAACAACAACCAATCGAATATCCGCATCTATATCATCAACGGTGGGTGCGTCAATAATATCTGGTGTTTTTCCTGTATTTGATAACGGTGAGCTTACGGGAATATCGTCTGCTGACTCTTTGGTTGGAGATTTGTTGGTTGCTATAGTATCAGGGATCATCAGCTGTCTTGAGGGGTCGACCAGAATGGGGTTTCTTTTTGACTGAAAACCGTCCCACTCAAGAAAAAGCATGTATACAACAACCAACATTGCACCAATGAGAAAAGAACGCTGCCAGTCCATATTATTGCTTCCTGTTATTTTTAGCCGAATGAGGTACGGGGTCATGGCCACTAGATCCAAAGGGGTGACATTTTATTAGTCGGCAACATAAAAGACGTGTTCCTTTGAAGATGCCGTGTGTCTTTATGGCCTCCTCTGCATAAGAAGAGCAGCTGGGATAGTATCTACAATTGTTTCCCACCCAAGGGCTCAGTAAATACCTGTATAGTTTTATGGGTAGAATATATGCTGTCTCTAGTAAAGTTTTGATCATAGCGGGTTCTGTATTTTGTTTTTTAGTTGATCTAAACCCAAAGAAATTGACTTAGATTGATCTTCAAATGATAGTTTATTCATACCTTTCCGAACAAGAAATATTATATCTAAAGCAGAAAGATTTTGTTGGTCTAGTCGAAAAGATGACCTTATAACTCTTTTTATCCTGTTTCGACCAACAGAAAGCCGTATATTTTTTTTTGCAACAATCATTCCGAGCCTAGCATACTCAAGATTGTTTTGGTGGGCCAATAGTAAAAATTTGGAGTTAGATATCTTAAAGTCTGTGTTTTCAAAAACGGACTGAAAGGATTGTGCGTTTAGTAGTCGTTTGTTTTTCTCGAAGCTAAAATTGGACATATTAACTGTTGATGATATGTTTGTTTGAAACATGGTTGCCCACAAGGTGAGTGGGTTTTGATCTGCGTGCTAAGGTGCGAGGCTTTTACGGCCCTTGGCCCGCCGGCGGTTTATGAGGGCCCTTCCAGCTTTTGTAGCCATTCGTGAACGAAATCCATGAGTTCTTTTCTGTTTAAGTACACTAGGTTGAAATGTTCTTTTCATAAGAGGCTTCCGTTTACTGAATAGTATGTTTCATTAAGACGTTGGATTCTAATGAAAAATCTTCTTTAGATCAATGAAAGAATTTGTTTTTTCAGGCCACGGGTTTGTTTATTTTTTTCAACTCTTCTCTGCTTGTGAGTAACTTTATAAAAAAGTTATCAAAACTTATGGATAAACAGTGGGTTATTTTGTGAATAAACCAGATTTTTCATTTACTGTTGAAAACATATCGTTTTATTTACAACTTTCACATACCTATAATACACTTTCTACCCAACTTACAAAAAGGATTTAAACACCAATAAATGTATGATATAAAAAATTTTTTTTTAGTTTTCCACAAAGAGTGGCTTCCTTAATAACAGTAACATTAATAATATAAATAAATATATATATAAATATATATATTATTAATTAAGATTGAACTGGCACTTAATCCTTATGAACTTATAATAACGTCGTTGAAGATAATTTTAGGCCCCTTATTTATGAAATATAGTGAAGAGTTTGACGTAATTGTGATCGGTGGGGGACATGCTGGAACAGAGGCATGTTTGGCCTCTGCTCGCATGGGTAGAAAAACATTATTGCTCACACACAACATTGAAACGTTGGGCCAAATGTCATGTAACCCGGCTATAGGTGGCATAGGAAAAAGCCATCTAGTTAAAGAGATCGATGCTCTAGATGGATTAATGGCTAAAGCAACCGATCAAAGCGGCATACAATTTAGGATTTTGAACGAAAGAAAAGGTCCCGCAGTTCGGGCTACAAGAGCACAAGCAGACAGAGTCCTGTATAGGTCATCGGTAAGACACGCTCTAGAAAATCAACCAAACTTAATGATATTTCAACAAGCCGTTGATGACCTAATTCTCGAAGGTGAGCGTGTTTCTGGCGTCATAACAGATATGGGTTTAAGATTTTATGGTAAGGCGGTTGTTTTAACTACTGGTACATTTTTGGGTGGTAAGATTCATATTGGTTTAGAAAGCGAATCAGGCGGAAGAGCTGGAGACCCCCCTTCAATAAAACTCGCAAAAAGATTAAGAGACCTGCCTTTCAAGGTTAACAGGCTAAAAACTGGTACACCTCCACGACTCGATGCTAGGTCCATAAATTTTAGCGGCTTGTTAGCCCAATGGGGAGATAAACCGGAACCAATAATGTCTTACTTAGGGCACACCAACCAGCACCCAAAACAAGTTTGTTGCTATATAACCCACACAAATACAAACACACATGAAATTATAAAAAAAGGATCTGAGCGGTCACCAATATACTCCGGTATTATAGAAGGAGTAGGCCCGAGATATTGCCCATCTATAGAAGATAAAGTCATTCGTTTTGCTGATAAAAACTCACACCAAATTTTTATAGAGCCAGAGGGTCTCACAACAAACGAAATTTACCCAAATGGTATATCTACAAGTCTTCCGTTTGATGTTCAAGTTGAGCTAGTAAGATCAATCAAGGGCTTTGAAAGAGCACACATTACAAGACCGGGTTATGCAATTGAATATGATTTTTTGAACCCACAAGATTTAAAAAAATCCCTAGAAACGAAACACATCAGCGGTTTGTTTCTTGCAGGACAAATAAATGGGACCACCGGTTACGAAGAAGCCGGTGCGCAGGGGTTATTGGCTGGATCTAACGCTGCCTTGTTTTCTCAAGATAAAGAATCATGGTCGGTTGGTCGTGATGAGGGTTACATCGGCGTTTTGGTGGACGACCTAATTACTATGGGAACAATTGAGCCTTATAGGATGTTTACTAGTAGAGCGGAGTATCGTTTGTTATTAAGGCAAGACAACGCCGATTTACGTTTGACAGAAAAAGGCAGAAGCATGGGTTTGGTCGGCGACGAGAGGTGGAAAGCTTTTTCCGAAAAAAGAGAAGCCATAGAGCTAGAAAAACAGAGACTCAAAAGCAACTGGATTCAAGTTGACTCAGCGCTAGCTGGTGAAATAAATGACAAATTTGATACCCCCTTAACACATGAGTACAACATGTTGGATTTATTAAAAAGACCTGAGCTGAGGTACCACAACTTAGTGAAACCGAACGACCCAATGAGTGCCCCACAAGATGTTGCTGAACAAATAGAGATTCAAGCTAAATATTCCGGATATATTGACCGGCAAAAACAGGATATTGAAAAACTTCACAGGCAAGAAGACACCAAGATTCCAAAAAGCCTTAAACTTAATCAAATCCAAGGCCTTTCAAACGAAGTAAAACAAAAACTCTTAGATGTTAGACCAGAAACTCTAGCACAAGCTTCACGCATCCCCGGGGTAACACCAGCAGCAATTTCTATACTGCTTGTTTATTTAAAAAAACATTCAGAAAAAAAGACAGCATAGAAATGATAAAAACACTGCAACAAATACTCGAAGATGGTATTGAAAAACTAGGCTTACAAATTACAGCACTACAAGTTTCGCAGCTGCTTTTTTACATAGAAATACTTCATAAATGGAACGGTGCATACAACTTAACTTCCGTTCGTGGCAAAGATCAAATGGTAACGATTCATGTTTTAGACAGCCTTAGCATAGCTCCATTTGTTGAAGGAAAAAGCTTATTAGATGCAGGTACTGGTGCAGGTTTACCTGGAATTCCTTTAGCAATACTTTATCCCGATCGACACTTTACACTGTTGGATTCAAACGGAAAAAAAATAAGATTTATATTTCAAGTGAAAAACCAGCTAAGCCTTAAAAATCTGACAGAGGTTCAATGTCGTCTAGAAGACTACAAACCAAAAATTCCTTTTGATGCCATCACCAGCAGAGCGTTATCCTCTCTGCGTGATATGACACAAAAAACAAATCATCTTTTAAAAAAAGAGGGAAGATTTTACGCAATGAAGGGTTATCTTCCCCGACAAGAGTTGAGTATGTTAACAAAACATTATAAGGTCATTAATTCACACAAATTATTTGTGCCAGGCATAGAAAGCGATCGACACCTTATCGAGATAGGTTCTCACAACTAAAACCCCCTGAGGAAGTTTTGTGGCCAAAATATTCACTGTTGCTAATCAAAAAGGCGGGGTAGGAAAAACTACAACTAGTATAAATTTAGCCGCCGCCTTAGCTAGTTATAAAAAACGTATTCTTTTGGTTGACATGGATCCTCAGGGAAACGCCACTATGGGTAGTGGCGTCGATAAATTGGACCTTAAAACGTCTATACTTGACGTGTTGACTGGAGATATCGATATATCAGACACTATTAGGACAAGTCAGGCCGGAGGTTATGATTTGCTACCATCAAACGGCGACCTTACAGCAGCAGAGGTTGAATTATTAAGGCTTAAAAATAAAGAAAGCCGGCTAAGACACGCACTAATAAGTGTAAAAGACGATTATGATTTTATAATAATTGACTGCCCCCCTTCACTAAGTATGCTTACCATAAATTCATTGGTTTCCTGCGATGGCGTAATTGTTCCAATGCAGTGCGAGTATTTTGCTCTCGAAGGATTATCCGATTTAATTGGTACCATAGGTAGAATTAGTCAACGACTTAATCCTAAACTAAAATTGGAAGGAATAGTAAGGACAATGTTTGATCCAAGGAACACTCTTTCTAATGAAGTAACAGCCCAGCTAACAAAACATTTTGGAAAGGTAATGTATCAGATCGCAATACCACGTAATGTTCGCCTTGCCGAGGCACCTAGCCATGGTTTACCAGGGCTCGTTTACGATAAAAAATCAAAAGGTGCATTAGCATACCTTGGTCTGGCTGGTGAAATTCTCAGACGAGAACGAGAGCCCATTAACTAAATAAATAGGTCGAAAAATGGTAAAGAGAAAAGGATTAGGGAGAGGACTGGACGCTCTATTAGATGCTGGACAAAAGGATGGGTTCAATACAGAGCTAAACAAAAATCAAGCCAATGAAGGGCTATTAGTTAAACTGCCAGTTGAGTTTTTAACAAAAGGAAAATATCAACCGCGACGAGATATGTCGCCGGAAGCCCTTGATGAATTAGCTGAATCAATTAAATTGCATGGTGTTATGCAACCTATTGTCGTTAGGAAAATAGAACATCAAAAGTATGAAATAATCGCTGGGGAGAGAAGGTGGCGCGCAGCACAGCTGGCGGGCTTAGATGCAGTTCCGGCACTTGAAAAAAATGTTTCTGATAACGCTGCACTGGCGATGTCTCTGATTGAAAACATACAGCGTGAAGACCTTAACGCTGTCGAGGAGGCTCAGGCATTAAGCCGACTTCAAGAAGAGTTTAACTTAACACAACAGGAGGTTGCTGATGCGGTTAGTAAGTCTCGAAGCACTGTAACCAATCTAATCCGACTCATGTCTCTGGAAAAAGAAGTTCAAAAATTACTAGAGCATGGTGATCTGGAAATGGGACACGCGAGAGCCCTGTTGGCCCTTGATGGAAGTATGCAGCTCAATGCAGCCAGAATTGCTGTTTCAAAAAGCATGAGTGTGAGACAAATCGAAGCGTATGTTAGATTTTTGCTGCAAGAAAAAAAGCCCACCGATTTAAAAAAACAACCTATACCCGACATCAAAATCCTTGAAGACCAACTTTCAAACACCCTTGGAGCCTCAGTAGCTCTTCAACACAATGCTAGCGGAAAAGGTCGCCTTATATTAAAATATAATAGCTTAGAAGAGCTGGATGGCATCTTAGAGCACATAAAATAATTGTACTCAAAACCACATACTTATTATAAAAACGACCGTCGCACGATAAATTTACAGTTATTTTGGTGATAATACATCAAAGATATCTTGAATCTGTTGTTCGTAATACCTATAATTGCCGGCGCTTTAAAAAGTAAAGTACCGAAAAAGAAAACAGTGGTGATGCATGAAGACTACGATTAAAGCACCACCAGTTGGGCAAATAGCAAAAACTCAAACATTGATTTTGCTCGTTGCAGTTGTAATATTAACGCCACTAGATATAACAATTTCTTTTTCAGCATTGATTGGCGGGATAATACAAATAGTGCCACAAGCCTATTTTTCTTCATTAGCTTTTCGATACACAGGGGCACAACAAGCTCCAAAAATAGTAAGGGCTATACAAAAAGGAGCATCAGGAAAACTGCTAATAACCGCAGTATTATTTGGGTTATCTTTTTATTTTCTTGATGCACTAGATGAGCGAGTTTTGTTTCTCGCATATTGTTTTATGATAATTGTTCAATGGTTTTGTGCTGCTAAGGCAGTAAATAAACATATAAATTAATTTAGCTGGTTTGCGGGATAACGATGGCAGGCGATACAGAACTTACATCAACAAGCTACATTCAACATCATTTGACTAATTTAACTTTTGGTCAAACAGAAAATGGGTGGGGTTTTGCCCAAAGTGGTCAAGAAGCAGCACAAATGGGTTTCATGTCGGTTAATGTAGATAGCCTAGGCTGGTCTATAGGGCTTGGTTTAATTTTTGCATTTATATTTAGGTATGCCGCAACTCGAGCAACAAGTGGCATTCCCGTTGGTTTTCAAAATTTTATAGAGATGATGGTTGAGTTTGTGGATGGTACAGTTAAAGATAGCTTTCATGGACACAATCTTTGGATAGCACCGATAGCCTTGACCATTTTTGTCTGGGTTTTTCTCATGAATTTAATGGATTTGATTCCCGTTGATTTTATCCCACATTTGTTTGAGATGAGCGGTGTTCCGTTTCAAAAAATAGTTCCATCAACTGATCCAAATATTACACTGGGTATGGCTTTAGCAGTGTTTAGTATGATTCTTTACTACAGTTTGAAAATAAAAGGGATTACTGGCTTTATGGGTGAATTGGTACTTCAGCCTTTTTCCGCAAAAAATTCAGTCATCCAAGCTATCTTTATACCAATTAATCTCGCCCTTGAATTAGTTGGTTTATTAGCCAAACCTTTTTCATTAGGATTAAGGCTTTTTGGAAACATGTATGCGGGGGAGATGATTTTTATTTTAATTGCCATTATGTATATGAGTGGCAGTATAGTATTAGGCGCTTTCGGAGGAGCATTGCAGCTTGGTTGGGCAATTTTCCATATTTTAATTATTACTTTACAAGCGTTTATTTTCATGGTGTTAACCGTTGTATACCTTGGTATGGCACACGAGAATCACTAATTATTTCAACTAACTTTAGTCATTAGGAGAACAAAATGGGACTTATCATGATCGCAGCTGCAGTTATGGTTGGCTTTGGCGCCTTAGGGGCGGCAGTAGGCATGGGTTTATTAGGTGGAAAATTGCTTGAAGGAACGGCTCGTCAGCCGGAATTGGGGCCAATGCTTCAAGGAAAAATGTTCTTGCTGGCAGGTTTAATTGATGCGATCCCAATGATTGGTGTTGGTATCGGTATGTATCTAATTTTTGCGGTTGCACCAGGCGTAGCAGGCTAATTTTGATATACATATTTTTTACAGATCATAAAAAAAACGAGGTGTTGGTGTGAATATAAACCTAACCCTAATCGGACAGTCGATTTCTTTTCTTTTTTTCATCTGGTTTTGCAAGAGATTTGTATGGACGGCTTTAATTAGCTCTATGGAAGAAAGACAAAAAAAAATAGCAGATGGCCTAGATGCCGCAGATAAAGCATCCCGAGATCTAGAGGCTGCTAAAGAGCAAGTATCAGAAAAACTTAAAGATGCTAAAAAAGAAGCCTCAGCAATTATAGAGCAAGCTAATAAGCGGGCAAGTCAAATCGTTGATGAGGCAAAAGATCAAGCTAAAACCGAAGCTGAGAGAGTTAAGGCTGGGGCAAAAGCTGAAATCGATATGGAAGTAAATAGGGCCAAAGAAGAGTTGCGCAGCAAGGTTGCAATTTTAGCTTTAGCTGGAGCAGAAAAAATACTGCAAGCCAATATTGACGAAAAAACAAACACAGCTTTAGTCAACGACTTGGCATCACAACTTTAATAGGGGTCTGACATGGCAGAATTGAGCACTTTAGCTCGGCCTTATGCAAAAGCAGCTTTTGAGTACGCTGTTGCAGGTAAAAATCTTAAAGGCTGGTCAAATAGCTTGAAGATTTTAGTTGCCGTTAGTCAAACTGAAAGAGTGTTAAATTTGCTTAGTTCGCCCAGTTCTACTTCGGCACAACAAGCAGAGTTAATGACCGAAATATGTGGTGATGAAATAAATGAAAAAACAAAAGGATTCGTATCAGTCTTGGCGGAGAATAAAAGACTTAAATTATTACCACAAATTTCAAAGCAATTTGAGGCGTTAAAAGATAATAGAGAGAAAACCATAGACGTAGAGGTGGTTTCCGCTATTAAACTTAACGATAAACAAAAAAATACGCTGGCAAGTGCACTTAGCGCGAAGCTCGAAAGAGAAGTCAATATGCAAGTATCTGTCGATATGAGCCTTATTGGTGGAGCAGTTATTCGAGCAGGAGACACTGTTATAGATGGCTCTATTTGCGGTAAACTGACAACACTTGCTCAAGTATTACATTCCTAGGATCGAGGAACTGAAAAAATGCAGCAATTGAATCCATCTGAAATTAGCGAAATAATCAAGCAACGCATAGACAGTCTTGAAATTTCATCTGAAGCACGCAATGAAGGCACAATCGTCTCTGTATCAGACGGCATCATTCGCATACACGGTCTAGCAGACGTAATGTATGGTGAGATGATCGAATTTGATGGCGCCATATACGGTATGGCCCTCAATTTAGAGCGCGACTCTGTGGGTGCGATCATTCTTGGGGACTATCAATCTCTGGCAGAAGGCCAAAAAGCCAGATGTACAGGCCGAATACTGGAGGTGCCAGTAGGGCCAGAGCTAGAGGGGCGAGTAGTTGACGCTTTAGGTAACCCTATCGACGGAAAAGGACCAATAAAAGCCAAACTTACAGATGCACTCGAAAAGGTCGCTCCTGGGGTTATTGCTCGACAGTCTGTTGATCAACCGGTTCAAATTGGCCTTAAAGCTATTGATGCAATGGTTCCCATTGGTCGCGGTCAGCGAGAATTAATCATTGGTGATAGGCAGATTGGCAAAACTGCAATAGCAGTTGATGCGATTATTAACCAAAAAAACTCTGGTATTAAATGTATCTATGTAGCTATTGGTCAAAAGGCCTCTTCAATTGCTGCTGTTGTGAGAAAACTTGAAGAACATGGTGCGATGGATCATACAATTGTGGTTGCAGCCACAGCCTCTGATCCAGCAGCTATGCAATACTTGGCTCCATTCGGTGGTTGTACAATGGGTGAGTACTATCGCGATAGAGGCGAGGATGCCCTGATTATTTACGATGACCTGACAAAACAAGCAATTGCATATAGACAAATATCACTGCTGCTAAGGCGACCCCCAGGCAGAGAAGCATATCCTGGTGATGTATTTTATCTTCACTCCCGTTTGCTTGAGCGAGCTGCTCGCGTGAATGCAGAATATGTTGAAAAGTTTACTAAAGGAAAAGTTAAAGGTAAGACCGGCTCTTTAACTGCTTTGCCAGTTATTGAAACACAAGCTGGAGATGTCTCTGCTTTTGTACCTACTAACGTCATTTCTATTACTGACGGTCAAATATTCCTCGAAGCAGCAATGTTTAATGCCGGCGTAAGGCCAGCGATGAACGCTGGTGTTTCTGTTTCTAGAGTAGGCGGAGCCGCGCAAACAAAGATCGTGAAAAAGCTTTCAGGCGGCATTCGTACAGCTTTGGCTCAATATAGAGAGCTAGCAGCGTTCTCACAATTTGCATCTGACCTAGATGACGCTACTAAAGCGCAATTAGATCATGGTGAACGCGTTACTGAACTCATGAAACAAAAACAGTATGCCCCACTGGGTGTTGCTGAAATGGGTTTAATGATTTATGCAGCTGATAATGATTATCTTAACGAGATACCTGTAAACAAAATTGGAGATTTTGAAGCAGCGCTTCTATCTTACTTCAAGGCTGAGCACGGCGATCTTCTCGATCAGATTAACAAATCAGGTGATTGGAACGATGATATTCAGGCAAGCTTTGAAGCGGCACTTAAGAAGTTTTCTAGTACACAGACTTGGTAATTCTGGATTAAGATAAATAAAATTGTTTAGATTAAGGCGCAAAAATGGCTGTTGGTAAAGAAGTTAAAACTAAAATCTCTAGTATTAAAAGCACCCAAAAAATAACCAGTGCCATGGAGATGGTCGCCGCAAGTAAAATGCGCAAAGCGCAAGAAAGAAGGGCCGTGGGTAAACCATATGCGATACGTATCCGCTCTGTTGTGGGCCAAATTGCGAAAGCGGTGAGTGAATACAAACATGTGTATATGGAACAACGTGAAATCAAACGTGTCGGGTATATCATTATATCTACAGACCGTGGTTTATGTGGTGGACTGAATACTAATTTGTTTAAACAAGTCATTAAATCAATGAAAGATTGGTCAGACAAAGGTGTTTCTAATGATTTATGTGTGGTAGGCAATAAAGCAGCGGGTTTTTTTGGCGGATTTGGTGGGAATATTGTTGCCACTATTAAAGATTTAGGTGATGCACCAACACAAAATGACTTAATTGGTGGGGTAAAGGTGATGTTAGATGCCTACGAAGCGGGCACTATAGACCAACTTTATCTTGTTTCAAACGAGTTCGTGAATACAATGACGCAAACTCCATTGATAGAACAATTGTTGCCCCTCAAACCAGTCGAAAATGAAGAGTTGTCCCATCATTGGGACTATATATATGAACCAGATGCTAAAGAGTTACTAGATGAGTTGTTGGTTCGATATATCGAATCACAAGTCTATCAGGGAGTTGTGGAAAATAAGGCCTGCGAGCAAGCAGCGCGAATGATAGCAATGAAAAGTGCGACTGATAATGCAGGGGAGCTGGTCAAAGAATTACAGTTACTCTACAACAAGGCACGTCAGGCAGCCATTACACAGGAACTGTCAGAAATTGTTAGCGGTGCAGCAGCAGTTTAACCAAGTATTTTAGAGGTTTAGTAGAAGAGGAACCGAAAATGAGTAGTGGACGTATTGTTCAAATTATTGGTGCAGTTATTGATGTAGAGTTTTCTCGTGATCAAATACCCAATGTATATGATGCATTGGTCGTTGAAGGTAAAGAACTAACTCTCGAAGTTCAACAGCAATTAGGCGACGGTATCGTTCGCACCATTGCTATGGGTTCTTCAGAGGGAATCAGTCGAGGTCTGAATGTTAATAATACAGATGCTCCTATTTCTGTTCCTGTTGGAATAGAGACTCTGGGACGAATCATGGATGTTCTTGGTAACCCTATAGATGAGAGAGGCCCCATTGGTGAAAAAGAAAAATCTGCTATCCATAGAAAACCACCTGCTTATGACGAGTTAGCTGCATCAAATGAATTGTTAGAAACTGGCATAAAAGTCATTGATTTGGTTTGCCCCTTTGCAAAAGGCGGTAAGGTTGGCTTGTTCGGTGGAGCGGGTGTTGGTAAGACTGTAAACATGATGGAGCTAATTAATAATATAGCAACAGAACATTCAGGTTTGTCTGTATTCGCAGGTGTGGGTGAAAGGACTAGAGAAGGCAACGATTTTTATTTTGAAATGCAGGAGTCTAATGTTGTAAATATAGAAACTCCAAGTAAGTCAAAAGTAGCTATGGTTTATGGGCAGATGAATGAACCCCCCGGCAATAGATTGCGAGTTGCACTGACTGGACTAACTATGGCCGAAAAATTTCGAGATGAAGGTAAAGATGTATTGTTATTCATTGATAACATTTACAGATATACTTTAGCAGGAACAGAGGTTTCTGCATTGCTTGGTCGTATGCCATCAGCTGTTGGATATCAGCCAACTTTGGCAGAAGAAATGGGTGTTCTTCAGGAGAGAATCACTTCTACAAAAACTGGGTCAATTACATCTGTTCAAGCAGTTTATGTGCCTGCAGATGATTTGACAGATCCATCACCTGCAACAACTTTTGCTCACTTGGATTCTACGGTTGTATTAAGTCGTGACATTGCATCTAAGGGCATATATCCAGCAGTAGATCCACTGGACTCTACATCTCGTCAACTGGACCCACTAATTGTTGGGCAAGAGCACTATGAGGTAACTCGCGGAGTTCAATTGGTTCTTCAAAGATTCAAAGAGCTAAAAGACATAATTGCTATCTTGGGCATGGATGAGCTATCCGAAGAGGACAAGCAGGTTGTAGCTCGTGCTAGGAAAATAGAAAGGTTTTTATCACAACCATTCCATGTAGCAGAGATCTTTACTGGTTCACCCGGTAAATATGTTTCTTTGAAACAAACAATAGCAGGCTTTAAAGGGATCCTTAACGGAGACTATGATGAGTTGCCAGAGCAGGCATTCTATATGGTCGGTTCTATTGAAGAAGCTGTAGAAAAAGCAGCAACACTTAAATAAGAGAGCTAAATATGTCGTCAGTCCAATGTGATATTGTAAGTGCCGAACAATCCTTATTTTCTGGGCTGGTGGAACTTGTAGTTGCTTCTGGCACACAAGGTGAGCTAGGCGTAGCACATGGACATGCTCCTCTCTTAACTAATTTAAAACCTGGCCCTGTAAGAATAATCAAAGAAGGCGGAGAAGAAGAAGTTTTCTATCTTTCTGGCGGGTTTTTAGAAATTCAATCTAATGTTATTTCAATTTTGGCTGATACGGCACTTCGTGGAGACGATCTTGATGAGGCAGCAGCTACGTCAGCAAAAATTAAAGCTGAAGAAGCAATAACAAATCAAAGTGGCGACTTTGATTACTCTAAAGCAGCATCGCAATTAGCAGTTGCAGCAGCACAGCTTAAAACTATCAATCAGATACGAAAAAAATTGGGCAGTAAAAAATAAATACGAATAAAAAAATTGGGGTGGCAATAGCCACCCTTTTTTTTGGACTTCAATTTATCTAAAATATACGATGAGAGTTCTAGTTTGTAGCAATCTTGTAAAGTTCCTGATTAAATAAAGAAAACTTACTGAATATAGAATTTTATGACCATTGATATTGTAATTCTTGCCGCCGGACAGGGAACTAGGATGAAGTCTGCCCTTCCCAAGGTGTTACACCCCTTGGCGGGGAAAGCTCTACTTCAGCATGTAATCGATATGGCTGAAACTATACCTGATTCCAACATAACTGTTGTAAGTGGTTATGCATCTGAACAAATAAAGAATTCAATATCTGGGAAAGATTTAAAATATGTGTGTCAAGTTGAACAACTTGGTACAGCTAACGCAGTACAGATAGCTGCCCCTAATTTAGACTCTAATGGGATTACTTTAGTTTTATATGGTGATGTGCCGCTTATTTCTAGCAGAACTGTTTTATCGACACTTAAAGTCGTTGATAACAATACAATGGGTTTATTAACTGTAGTACTAGAAAAGCCTGAGGGCTATGGAAGAATAGTGCGTGATAGGGAAGGCGATATCTGTGGGATTATTGAGCAAAAAGATGCGACGCCCCAAGAGCTAGAAATCCAAGAGGTGAACACAGGGGTCATGGCAATTAGGACAAATCTTTTGCAAAAATGGTTACCTCAGATTGGAAATGATAATGCACAAAATGAATATTATTTGACAGACCTCATTTCAATCGCTGATAAAGCGGGAATTAAGATTGAAGCTGTAAACCCCGGCACTCCTGAAGAGGTAAAAGGCGTGAACACACGTAAGCAGTTAAGCAATCTAGAGCGCTTTTATCAGCAGGAGCAGGCAGATAGGCTAATGATGAATGGCGCTACATTATCCGACCCCTCAAGAGTGGATATACGAGGGATCGTATTCTGTGATGTAGATACTTTTATTGACGTTAACACTATCTTTGAGGGTGAGGTGAAGTTAGGAAAGAATGTGTCTATTGGCCCCAACTGTCTCATTATAGAGAGCTCTATAGGAGATAATGTAAAAATTAAGGCTAATACGATTATCGAAAATAGCACAATATGTAATGGTGTTGAGGTCGGACCATTTGCTAGAGTGAGGCCAGGAACACTCCTTAGTGATAATGCTAAAATAGGAAATTTTGTAGAAGTAAAAAATACAGAAGTTGGTAAAGGCAGTAAAATTAATCATTTGAGCTACGTTGGGGATTCTCAACTTGGTAAAGATGTAAATGTTGGAGCAGGAACCATCACATGTAATTATGATGGTGCTGATAAAAACAAAACAATTATGGGTGATGATAGTTTTATCGGTTCAAATGCTTCGTTGGTTGCACCTGTAACTATTGGTAAGAATGCTACAATTGGCGCTGGTTCGATTATAACAAAAGATGTTCCAGACAATGAACTGTCTTTATCCAGAAGCCCACAATTAAACAAGTCTGGGTGGGTTCGCCCTAAACAGAAAAAGTAATATTGGGAGAACTGAACAAAAGTTTTAGCTCGTTTAATTAACTATTGGAAAGCTATATGTGCGGAATTGTTGGAGCTTTGTCAGAACAAAATGTTGTTGACATTTTAATAGAAGGATTAAAGCGCCTTGAATATCGTGGATACGATTCCGCCGGCTTATCTTTTTTTGATGAAAATAGCCAATTACATACTTACAAGCACCCAGGCAAAGTAAAAAATCTAATAAGCACACTAACAACTCAGCCCAATATTGGTTTTTCTGGAATAGCACACACAAGATGGGCTACTCACGGTGAACCCTCAGAAATAAACTCCCATCCTCATAGATCTTCAGACGTCACTATTGTTCATAACGGTATCATTGAAAATCACGAAGAATTGCGTTATGAAATGCAAAACAATGGTTACGTATTTGTCTCAGATACTGATACCGAGGTGGTTGCTCATTTAATACATTATTATTTTTCTAGTTTAAATTCTCTTAAGAGTGCCATTCAAAAGACAATCTCACGCTTAGAGGGTGCTTACGCTTTAGGGATAATGTGTGCAAGGGAGCCCGGTGTATTATTTGGAGTGCGTAAAGGTAGTCCCTTAGTTTTAGGACTTACCGATGATGGAAACTTTATCGCATCAGATCAGATGGCTTTAAGACAAGTTACAAATAAGTTTATTTTTATGGAAGAAGGTGATCTAGTAGAGCTCAGGACAAAAAGTTATAACCTAACAGACTCATCAGGAAAAAATGTAAAAAGAAAAATAGTCATAATTGCTGATAATGAGGAAATTGCGGAAAAAGGAAAATATGAGCACTTTATGCTTAAAGAAATATATGAACAACCTGAGGTGCTTCAGGCAACACTGCAAGGAAGAATCAGCGACAAACATGTTTTACCCGAAGCATTTGGTATTAAGGCCCCTGCTATTTTCGCAAAGGTTAAAGGTATTCATATAGTAGCTTGTGGAACTAGTTATCATGCAGGTCTAATTGCAAAGTATTGGTTAGAAGAATGGACGGGAATACTTTGTCAGGTAGAAGTAGCAAGCGAGTATCGCTATAGAAAATCGGTGATACTTAAAGATACATTATTTGTGACTATTTCACAGTCAGGCGAAACAGCTGACACTCTTGCAGCTCTTCGATTAGCAAAAAACTCCGGCTATTTAGCATCCTTAGCTATTTGCAATGTTGCCAATAGCTCACTAGTGCGCGAATCCGATCTAGTATTAATGACCTATGCTGGACCAGAAATTGGAGTAGCCTCAACAAAGGCATTCACAACACAACTAGCAGCCCTTCAGCTATTATTCATTGGTTTAGGTAAAGATCACGGCCTTAATAGTGAAAAAGAACAACAGCTTATAAAGGCGCTTCATCAGCTGCCCCAGCTTTGTAGCAAAACTTTAGAGTTGAGTGATATTATAGAAAAAATATTCCAGTCTTTTTCAGATAAAAACCATGCTTTATTTCTAGGTCGTGGAGTTCAGTTCCCCGTAGCGCTGGAGGGCGCTTTAAAATTAAAAGAAATTTCTTACGTCCATGCCGAAGCATACCCTGCTGGGGAACTTAAGCATGGCCCTCTGGCACTCATAGACAAAGAAATGCCAGTCATAGCGGTAGCGCCAAATAATGAATTATTAGAAAAATTAAAATCTAATTTACACGAAGTGAAAGCAAGGGGTGGTCAGCTATTCGTTTTTGCAGATCGGGATGCTGGATTCAAAAATGAACCAGATGTAATAGTAATTAATCTGCCACATGTGCCTAAGAGCTTAGAGGCAATCATTTATACATTACCCCTACAGTTACTTTCGTACCACGTTGCTGTGCTCAAGGGTACCGACATCGATCAGCCAAGGAACTTGGCGAAGTCTGTCACTGTTGAATAAAGCATTGATTTTATTATATAAAATTAGGTTACAGAACGACTCAGCAATTGTTTCTGTAAGGATATGATTTTGATGTGGGAAAGGGAGTTCCACTAGGTTACTGGTTTATAGGACACCTAATGGGTTACCGGCGAATAGTTAAATGCGGAAGCAATAACCATGATTTTACGTAAAATTGGGATATTATTCTTTTTATCAACAATTTCAAATTGTCTGATAGTTATCCCTGCTTTCTCGCAAAACGTTCCTGCGAACGCATAAGCGTATGGCAGTGGTTGGACGTGTAACTTGGGGTATAAAAAAACCAACAATAAGTGTACTGAAATGTCTTATCAGGAAAAACAAGACCAAATTAAAAGAATATAAGCATTTGCTGCCTCTCAAAGAAACAAAACACTGAGTTATGACGATGAAGAATTTTCTCTCAGAGATGTTGAGAGAAAATGTGAAGTTTATAGGTATTCGGATAATTACGGCGACGTTGAATGTTCGGGTCTTAGATTTGTAGAAAGGAAGTGCGAAGCATACTTTTCCGGCAGATATGAGAAGAACGGTGATATCGAATGTAGTGGATCAGAACTTAGACCGATTGAGAGATATTGTTCGGTTTCTATGTATAGCGATAATTATGGGGATATCGATTGCTAGTTACTGCAGTGTCTACCAACTAATCTATGAGACAACACATCAAAATAGTCTTATCCACTACTTCCATACTGAAGTCTGACCACACCGGCGGATACTCTCGGTTTAGCAATTCTTCCTTTGCCAATCTCTTTTTCAAGATTGAGTGGACGTGCGCACCTCTGAACTTCTTACCTCGCACTGTCAGGTATCTTTTTTCATTCAACCACTCAGCAATGGCATCGAAGGTCATCCCTTTCTCTCGATGCTCAGAGATGGTTTGATAGAGGAACAATTGATAGTCGGAGTAATGATTGCAGGAGAGCGTAGGCGAGCGACAGGTGAGGGTGAAGTTGAAAGTTAGGTCAGCAATGGAAAACTCCCACCCACACCGCACAAACGATACGGTGGAATAAATTTCGTAATACAAAATGTGAGGATGTTGATTACGGTTACGACATCTGCTAACCGAACACGCAGTTATTTTAAATCGTAACCATTTTTTACCATCAAAACTCCCGAGAACAGCAGTTAGTTATTTTTTAGTTGTTTGATGATGCGCATAGACAAACCAGTTAGCTTTGGTTGTAAGTTCAAAATATAAATAATGAGTATAAGTTAATCAGTATGTTTTCAAGTAGTATATTGGAGTACTATCTCGCCATTGATAAAATTGAATTTTTATTGTCTAGCAGATATAAGCAGTGGATAAAACTTGAGGCAAATTTTTATAAATTATTTACTCAACGTGATAATTATACAGATACAAATTTTCTTCAACATTTCTTGAAATGAAAAACTGGTGAAACTTTCGTAAAATAGCAGAGGTAGTGACATGAGAGATTGGTTTGCAATGTCAATGACAAGGTTTTTTCGTTTTATGGCAGATACATTTTTTGCAAAACGTTATGGACATAGGGCAATAGTATTAGAAACTGTAGCAGGTGTACCAGGCATGGTAGCTGGTATGTGGTTGCATATGAAAAGTCTCCGCAAAATGAAAACAGGATATGGTCCAGATATTAGAGAAATGTTAGCAGAAGCAGAAAACGAGCGAATGCATTTAATGTTTTTTATAGAAATAGTACAACCAAATATATTTGAAAGACTATTGGTTTTGTTTGCACAATTAATTTTTATGATATTTTATACAATTCTATATATAGTAAGTTACAAAACAGCACATAGAATGATCGGATGTTTTGAAGAAGAAGCAGTGAAAAGTTATACAGATTATCTGGATATGGTAGAACGAGGTGAAGTAGAAAATGTCTCTGCACCTAGTTTAGCAATTGAATATTATAAAATGAAAAACAATGCAAAGTTATCCGATCTTATAAAATGCGTAAGAGCAGATGAACAACATCACAGCGAAATTAATCACAAATATGCAGATGGCGATACTTCTTATAAGAGAAAATGGACGTAGAGAAGGTGCTTAAAACTCTTCAAAAGAAATTATTACCATCTTGATTTTTTAAAGGAAATAAAATATTTTAGTTTCACTAGTTAACTGACAGAGGTTTTTATGAAAATGAAGGAAATCAACTCAGAAACTGTGTGTAATATTTTAAATGAAATAATGGAATATGAATTAGCTGGCGTTGTCAGATACACTCACTCCGCTATGATGGTCAGCGGACCATACAGGCTTCCAATTGTTAATTTTTTAAAAGATCAAGCCTCTGAATCATTGACACATGCTCAGCAGGCTGGAGAATTAATCGTTGGACTGGACGGCCACCCCAGCCAACGTATTGCAAAAATTAAAGAAACCCACAGGCATTCAATAAAAGATATCCTTGAAGAGAGTTTGGCCCATGAACAAGGTGCACTGAAGCTTTACAAAGAATTCTTAGAGAATGTTGCAGACAGATCAATTTATTTAGAAGAATATGCACGTGGTCTAATAGGGCAAGAGGAACAACATTCATTAGAACTTAAAGCAATGTTAAAAGATTTTGGATAAAATTATACTTGTTTTTATGAGTTTTGCCCCCCAACGTAAGGGTCAAAGTCGCTAAATACTTATCGATATTAGATAGCTAAATTTAAAAATAACTTGGCTATCTGTATATTATGAGTTATTTTTAAACAATTGTATTTATAGTAATGAGGCATTTTTCGATATGAAAAAACCAAACTTCTTCAAGAGAATAATAATGCTTTCCGTTTCGTTGTGGAGAGTTGTTATGAATGTGAAATATAACCCGCTAAAATATGTTCCCTGCCCAAAATTACAGGCTTATTTCATGCTAGTTTTGTTCGTGATTTGGAGCGTATTTTTTGGGTTTATTGCTTCAGTCTATCTAGGGTTAGTGAATTACAGCACCGTAACAAGTATAATTATTCATCTATGTGTGCTTGTACCCTTAGTCATAACAAATGCTGTATTTATTGATGCAGAAAGGGAAGGCCACAAATGGCTCATCGAATGGGAGGCTGAGCAATCAAAATATAAACTATTTACAAATCGCCTTAAAGCTAAAAATGTCGTTCTTTGGAAACCAAAGATATTTCAATAACTGATTATAATTAAATCAATCTAGGCATCTAGATGTCTCAGTGTATTAAAAATTACTTTATCTTTTGACTAAAAATAATTTGACCATTTTTGGTGATCAGTTTGTTGGAACCCCCTCCTCATTACGCATAATGTTAAGCAGAGACAAGAGCTAAAGGTTGTATGTTGATCATGATATTAGAATTTTGGCAGGCAAGCCTAATTGCAATGATCAGCGCTTTATGCTCGATAAAAATCCTTCTACTGTAGATAAAAACATATAATCCTGGTTTCTTGTCAATATAACCAAGAATTTGTTTATCGTTTGTTTCTATATAAGATAAAATAATACTTCAAATAAGTTGTTGTACAGGATTACACATCTAAAAATACATATTTTAAAATCAAGTTTTTAATTAGAGGTAAGTATGACGGAAATAATGACAGAGAAAGTGACACATGTGCATCATTGGAATGACACTTTGTTCAGCTTTCGAACTACTCGTGATCAAAGTTTTCGTTTCAAAAACGGCCACTTCACAATGATCGGATTACCATCAGAAGGTCGTCCCCTGTTAAGGGCTTATAGTTTTGCTAGCGCTAATTATGAAAATGAGCTTGAGTTTTTTAGTATCAAGGTTCCTGATGGAGCGCTCACCTCGAAGTTACAAAACCTTGCAGTAGGTGACGAAGTTTTAGTTGGCAAGCGTTCACATGGTACTTTGATTCCAGATAATATGATTCCTGGAAAATATCTTTATCTATTGAGCACAGGAACTGGTCTTGCACCCTTTATGAGCATCATAAAGGACCCCGAGATTTATGATCAATTTGACCGTGTGATACTTACCCACGGCGTTCGTGAAATATCAGAACTAGCCTACGCTGATTACATTGAAAATGTGTTACCAAATGATGAATATTTAGGCGAAATAGTCCGTGAAAAATTAGTTTACTATCCTACGGTAACTCGTGAACCTTATAAAAATAACGGGCGTTTGACTGAACTAATGACCAGTGGGAAATTATTCTTGGACTTGAAGCAACCTCATCCTAATGTAAATGACGATCGTTTTATGATTTGTGGAAGCCCAAGCATGATTAAAGATTTAGTGGCAATCCTTAAATCAAAAGATTTTACTGAGGCACGGAACATTAAGCTTGGTCATTATGTTATCGAACGAGCATTTGTTGAATCTTAAATACAAATAATGAATGTTTAGTTTCTTTCGGTATTTTCTTTAATAAATTGCTCTGCCTTTTCAAAGATTAAAGTTTTCCGCTCAATATTCATTCTATCTAGAGATCTAACTAATACAGAGAGCCTAGGATTTGACTCATAAAACTTTCTGTTTTTTTCCATGAATCTCCAATATAGACCATCCACCACATCACACCAATCCCCCTTTTCATAATTACTCATTTTCAATATGTAATTAGAACCGCAAGTATAGGGTTTAGTGGACATAAGGCCGCCGTCTGCATAAGTAGCCATTCCATAAACATTTGGAATCATCACCCAATCAGAAGAATCAACATACATCTCCATAAACCAGGTATAAATATTTTTAGGATCTATTTCGCACAGATTCATTAGATTACTAATTACCATTAATCTTGGTATATGATGACTGTACCCGTCATCAAGGGCGGTTCTGATACAGTCATCAAGAGGTGATATTCCAGTTGTTCCGTCATACCAGCTAGGCGCTAGACCGTTTTTGTGGTTCCAATAATTTTGGTTTTGTTGATACTCACCATTTTCTTGATAGATCCCTCGAATAAACTCCCTCCAACCCAAAATCTGTCTAATTAAGCCTTCTACTGAATTCAGTGGAGTTGAATTTTCTTTTGCAAAAGAAAGTGTTTTATCAATAACCTTGGCAGGAGACAACAGACCAATATTCATCGATGAGCTGAGACAGCTATGAAATAAAAAGTTTTTCCCTGCGAGCATTGCATCCTCATAGCGCCCAAAATTATCTAGCCGCTGTTTTAAAAAAATCTCGAGCTGTAGGTGCGCAGATTTTCTAGTAACTGGAAACCAAATATTTTTTAATGAACCCGGATGACTTTGAAAATTGTTTTCGATAACACTCATTACCGCATCATGATGAATCGACTGGGAGATTTTTGGTATTTCTGGAATAGTTGTATTTGGTGGTATCTTTTTTCGATTATCCTCATCAAACGACCACTTGCCACCAATAGGTTTTTTGTTTTCATCCAACAGAATATTAAATTTCTTTCTACCGAGTTGATAAAATGATGACATTCTGAATTTTTTCTTATCCTTAACAGCTTCATGAAATTCTTGCCTTGTAAACATAAACATTGGTGAACAATGAACTTTATAAGCTATTTTTTCTTTATCAAGCCTTTTAATAATTTCAACTTCTAGTGGCTTATCTTCAATTTCAAAAAAATTTACCGTTTTTATCTGATTACTTATAACAAACTCTTTCAAAGAATCTGAATAAGCAAGATCTTTTTTTCGTTGATCTAATTTTAGATAATGTACCTTTATACCATTTAGCTGTAATTCATCCTTGTACTCCCTCATAGCACAAAGAAATAGGTAAATCTTAAGCTTATGGTGTTTTTCGTAAGTGCATAAGCCGAAGTCCTCAGCCATGAACACTATTTTGCAGCCATATTCCTTAAGTATTTTGGGATCAAATAATTGATTCCCAAAGATTACAAATAAGTTGCTTTCCGTATCTGTCATACTAATCTAGCCCTCTTTCTAGCGAATCTTTCAGCTGTTATGATGGGACATTATAAACAAAGCACAACATAAGAGCGGATTACTATGTATAAATTTATTTTTGCACTGCTAGGTTTTCAGCTGTTAGGTCTATTCGGTGCTTTTTTAGGTTATTGTATTGGCAGTAGTATTGATCGAGCAAGAGCTTATGGAATTGGTGGTGTAAACCCTCTTGGTAACGCACGGCGTCAAAAAGTTTTCTTAGAAACAACATTTGTCTTAATGGGAAAACTAGCTAAGGCTGATGGCCATATTTCAAAAGATGAAATTAATCATACTGAGGAATTCATAAGAAAAATAGGGATGACTGAACCTCACCGACAGGTCGCAATCCAGCAGTTTAAAAGAGGAGCTGAAGCATCTGATGATGAAATTTCAACCACATTAGACCTATTTTTTCAGGTATGCGGACAGACTTCCCAGTTAAAACAAGCACTTCTGATGTACTTAATCGTTATGGCTTTGGCCGATAACAATTTAGATTTATCTGAAGAAAAGTTTTTAGAAAAAATTGCGATACGGCTCGGTTATAGTCGAACTGAATTGAAAAATTTCGTGGAGATGATTCTTAATCAAAGTCATTTTTCCGGGAATGGCCCTACAAGTGAATCAAGCGTAGCTGACGCGTATAAGGCTCTTGGCTTAACCAGTGAATCAACAGATCAAGAAATAAAGAAAACTTATCGCAAACTAATGAGTCAAAATCATCCAGATAAATTAATTGGGCAAGGTTTACCAGAGGATATGATTAAAGTTGCTACAGAAAGGTCACAAGAAATACAAGCAGCATATGACTATTTAAAAAAACATCGAACTGAAATTTAACGATTAATTGGTGCTCGTAAGCTCTCTAGTCCAATTTGAAGATCCAGCAAGTGTTCTTGCAAATCACCCCCTTTGTGTTTAGCAACACCAATAGCTAGCACATCAATAATCACTAGATGGGCTATGCGTGAGGACAGAGGGGTGTAGATTTCAATATCTTCTTTGGCGTCAATACAAATAGGAATTGTTCCAGCAAAAGCAATAGGTGTGCCTGAAGGCGAAATCGTTATTACTATAGCCCCCCTTTTTTTTACTTCTTCAATAGCATTGATTAGTGTGGTCGTTCTACCAGATTGAGATATAGCGACCACAACGTCGCCAGGCCCCATTGATGTTGCAGACATATTTTGAAGATGCGGATCAGCATATGCAGCAGTCGAAATTTGCAGCCTAAAAAATTTGTGTTGAGCATCAAAAGCAACTGCAGCTGAGGCCCCAAAGCCAAAAAATTCTACTCTTTTTGCCGAACAAAGAGCTTCTACACTAAGACTAAGCATTTGCAAATCTATTGTATCTCTAGCCTTTAAAAGGGTGTCAACAGTTGAGTCAAAAACCTTAAATGTATATTCAGATACAGAGTCCGTTTCTGTTACTGCGATTTTTCCTTGGCTTGGGCTAGATGCAAGTTGTTGAGCAAGAGCCAGCTTGAATCCTTGAAAACCCGAGAAATTTATTGCCCTACAGAATCTTACTACTGTTGGCTCGCTAACTCCTGCAGCCTCAGCTAAGTCAACGATTCTCATATGAATAACCTCAGCTAAATTATCTAAAATAAACTTAGCTACTTTTCGTTCTGATTTTCTCATGAGAGAAAAATTTTCGCTTATCGTATTTGTTAGTTCCGCTGGCTTCATAAACAAATCCTCTTTTAAAAGCCTATAAATGCCTATTGTAAATAAATTATAAGAAAATGTAATTGAAGCAATAAAAGGATAAATAATGCCTTTTAAGTGTTCAATATCGACCCATTCGATTATGGATCTGTTAAAATTAAATAATATGGACGTTACATCTATACTTGGCTCTCTAAATACTGCGCAAAGAGAAGCAGTATCAAGCACTGACAAACATTTGTTAGTGTTAGCTGGTGCAGGTAGCGGAAAGACCCGTGTTCTAGTTCATCGAATTGCTTGGTTAGTACAAGTTGAAAATATATCACCATACAGTATCTTGGGTGTCACCTTTACTAACAAAGCTGCTAAAGAGATGAGAGGGCGCCTGGAAAATATATTGGGAGCTTCCGTTTCAAACATGTGGGTAGGAACTTTTCACAGCCTTGCTCACAGGCTGTTGAAGCTACATTGGAAAGATGCAGGTTTGCCGCAAAACTTTCAGATCTTAGACAGTGACGATCAGCTCAGAATAGTAAAGCGTGTTTACCGTTTACTTGGTATCGACGATAGTAAATGGCCATACAGACAAGCTCAAAGCTTTATAAATAAACAAAAAGATGATGGGCTTCGTTCAAAGAATATGCCACTTGCTGATGATCCTTACCAGCGCATTATGACCCAAATTTATGTTGCATATGAGGATACGTGTACTAGATCAGGTATGGTTGATTTTGGCGAGTTACTTCTACGCGCATATGAACTATGGTCACAAAATCCAGCTTTACTGTGTCATTATCAGCAACGTTTTGATCAAATCTTAGTAGATGAATTTCAGGATACAAATGCTATTCAGTATGCTTGGTTAAGATTACTTGCTGGCGATAGCGTTAGAATTACTGCAGTGGGAGATGATGATCAATCTATTTATGGTTGGCGTGGCGCAAAAGTTGAAAATATCTTAAATTTTAATCATGACTATCCGAAAACTACCACAGTCAGACTTGAGCAGAATTATAGATCTACTAAAAATATTTTATCTGCAGCTAATGCCGTTATTTCTCATAATACAGATCGATTGGGAAAGAATCTGTGGACAGAAGAGATCGAGGGAGAGCCGATTTCACTCTATGCTTCGTTTAATGAGTATGACGAAGCTCGCTTTATATCTGGAACTATTAACGACTGGGTTAAAAATGGTGGTATGCGAGATGAGGTATCAGTTTTATATCGCTCTAATGCTCAATCAAGGGTTCTAGAAGAGGCACTATTACGTGCACAAATTCCATATAGAATTTATGGCGGTCAGAAGTTTTACGAAAGACAGGAAATAAGAAATGCTTTAGCATATTTACGCTTAGTCGTTAATCGTAATGATGATGCAGCATTTGAACGAATAGTAAATACGCCCACACGAGGAATAGGAGATAAAACTATTGAGGCATTAAGAGGGCTTGCTCGTGATGAAAACATATCTATGTGGGATGCAATAAAATTAGCAATTAGCGGTAAAAATTTCACAGGGCGAGCTTTGAGTGCTATGCAAGACTTCACGGATTTAATCAATAAGCTAGATAAAAATTTCTCCGATCTCAATTTACCAGACCTAATAGATAGTGTAGTTACTGAATCTGGTCTTATTGATTTTTATAGACGAGAAAAAGGTGATAGGGGGCAATCTCGGATTGAGAATCTAGAGGAGCTTGTTGTTGCATGCCGAGCTTTTGAGCCCGACGATATAGAACAGTCAGCATTACCACAGTTTTTAGATCAAGCAGCTCTGGATGCCGGAGATAAACAAGCAGGAGAAAATGAGGATGCAGTGCAGCTCATGACACTTCATTCGTCAAAAGGTTTAGAGTTCTCTGTTGTTTTTTTGGCAGGCATGGAAGAAAATCTTTTTCCACATAAAATGTCAATCGAAGATCCAGTAAGGCTCGAAGAAGAGCGTCGACTTGCTTATGTAGGCATCACTCGTGCCATGAAAAAATTGTACTTAACATTTGCTGAGTCTCGTCAGCAATACGGTACTGAAAGCTATAATACTGTCTCACGCTTCGTGCGTGATATCCCTACTGAGCATATAGAGGAAATTAGATTAGGTGGCAAAATAACAAGTCCTACAAGTTATGCAAAAAAATCTGTTAGTCAGTTAAGTGATGAGGGAACAGATACTGGTTTAAAGCTAGGGCAGAGAGTAATACATAAGGTTTTTGGTGAAGGGATTATTTTGAATTTTGAGGGCAATGGACCTAATGCAAGAATACAAGTAAATTTTTATAATGATGGCAGTAAGTGGCTAGTTCAATCCTACGCTAAACTTGAAGCTCTATAAAAATTGTGATTTCTAATTTTAACTAAATGAAGTGATACCAAAAAATGCCTATCAGATATTTTTTAAAAAATTTATTCTTGATGTTAATTTTTATTTTTACATTATCTGGATGCGGAGACGCGGAGAATGGAACATCATCAGAGAAAATCGATGGTGCATCTGAGAAAAAGGTTTATAAATGGAAAATGGTAACTACTTGGCCAAAAAATTTGCCAGGGTTAGGGTTTGCCGCAGAAAATTTTTCGAAATTAGTAGATAAAATGAGTGGGGGGCGCCTGCACATAAAAGTTTATGGGGCTGGTCAGCTTGTTCCAGCACTTGAAGTCTTTGATGCTGTATCCCAGGGCACAGCACAAATAGGTCATGGCTCTGCCTATTATTGGAAAGGAAAGGTACAAACGGCGGCTCTATTTACCACAGTACCATTTGGTTTAAATGCGCAAGAAATGAATAGCTGGTTACATCATGGGGGCGGTATAGAATTATGGAAAGAGCTGTATGAGCCATTTAATTTAGTGCCACTTGCAGCAGGAAATACTGGAGTACAAATGGCTGGGTGGTTTAATCGAGAAATTAATAGTATTGAAGATTTAAAAGGGCTGAAGATGAGAATACCTGGAATTGGTGGTGAAGTGATCAGCAAACTGGGTGTCGAAACAGTAAATATTCCTGGTGGAGAGCTATATACTGCAATGCAAACCGGTGTGATTGACGCCACAGAGTGGGTAGGACCATATAACGATCTAGCACTTGGTTTTCATCAAGTAGCCAAATATTATTATTATCCGGGTTGGCAGGAGCCTGGACCCACCTTGGAGCTAATAATTAATAAACAATTATATGACAGTTTACCTCAAGACTTGCAAGCTATAATCGAAGTCGCTGCACGGGCAATAAATCAAGATATGCTTGATGAATACACAGCAAGAAATCAAAAAGCACTTGATTTGTTAGTGAACACTCATGGGGTGCAGTTAAAAAAACTTCCAGATCCAGTATTATCTGAATTAAAAAATATTACACAAAAAGTCTTAAAAGAAATGGTAGCCAAGGACCCGGTATTTAGGAAAGTCTATGAGTCACAGGAAGCATTTAAAGAGCAGATAAAAAAATATCATAAGATTTCTGAGCAATCTTACTTTAAAGCTAGAGAAATAAAGAATTAAAAAATCAATTATTATGTTTTTTACTTTCGCCAATACATTGGCGTTATCAATATAAGACATACAAATATTTCTAGACGTCCTAGAATCATTCCAAAACATAAAACATACTTTGCAAAGATACTTACATTAGCATAATTTTCTGCAACCACTCCGAGTCCAGGACCTAGATTATTTAGAGAAGCTGCCGCAGCAGACCAGGAGCTTTCATAATCTATACCCGTTGCCATTAACAATAAAATCATTAAATAAAATATTGCTATATATATACCAAAAAAAGCCCAGACACCGCCAGTAACCGAGTTAGGCACATTCTTATTTTTAATTTTAATTCGAAAGACACCGTTGGGATGGATGAATCTTTGTGTATGACAGATTATTTGTTTTGCGATAATTAGTACCCTACCTATTTTAATTCCACCACCCGTTGATCCGGCGCAAGATCCGAAAAAAGAACATAAAATTAGGAAAAATGGTAAAAAACTAGGCCAACTTGTATATGATTGTGTTACAAATCCTGTAGTTGTCATGATCGATACAAATTGAAAAACGCCATGATATACACTGTTACTTTGACTATATATATTTGCAGAATATAGGTAAATTACTACCAGAGCAGACCCAAATACAAGAATTGATAAATAGAGTTTAGCTTCTTCATTGTGTAAATAATGTTTAAGTGATTTTCTTATCCAAGCATAATAATGTAATCCAAAACTTAGTCCAGAGAGAACCATGAAAATTATACAAATGACCATGATAGCTGGAGTATCGTTAAAAAACCCCATACTTGCATCATGAGTCGAAAAACCACCAATTGCTATAGTGGAAAAGCTATGTGAAACTGCATCAAAAAAAGTCATCCCTGCGACCCAATAAGCGATAAGACAGCACAAAGTCAGACACATATAGATAATAAACAAAACTTTTGCTGTATCTTGTATTCTTGGTGTTAGTTTCTTGTCACTTGTTGCCCCAGCTCTGTATAGTTCGGTTACTCCAACGCCAAGTATTGGCATCACTGCAATAGCAATCACGACTATACCTATGCCACCTAGCCACTGGAGTTGTTGCCGATAATAAAGAATCGATTTTGGAAGCAAGTCTAAACCCGATATTACAGTTGCTCCAGTAGTGGTAAGCCCTGACATTGATTCGAAAATTGCATCCGTAACAGTGAGATTTATAGAGTCAGTTAGGTAAAATGGTAGAGCACCAACAATTCCTAACTCTAGCCAAAAAATTACAGTTATTAAAAGGCCGTCCCGTGCACGAAGTTCTGTTTTTTTTGCGCTAAATGGTAGCCACATAATCATGCCTATTGAAAAAATAATGGCAAAAGATAGCAAAAAGTCCTGATGAGCACCCTCTTCAAAAACGTAAGATACAAAAATTGGAGGCAATAAAGTTAGGCTGAATATCATCATCAGCATGCCAAGAACTTTTGAAATCATTGAAAAATTCATAATTCTTTTATACTTGTCCTAAGGCATTCGAAGCTATTTAGATAGCTTTATACAACCCAATATTTTAATTAGAAAAAATTTAAACTAACCGAGAAAAGCCGTTCAACTTCACGTGTTTTTTCTTTATCTACAACAAAAATAATCGCATGATCATCGCTTTTTATGACAGTATCATGGTGAGCGATTATGACTTCTTCATCTCTTACCAAGGCTGCAACAGTCACCCCTTTTGGTGAATTTATCTCGCTTATAGTTCTACCTACAACTTTTGATGATCTATAGTCACCATGGATGACTATTTCCATAGCTTCGGCTGCTCCTCTTCTCAAAGAATTTGCACTTACGGTATCTCCTTTTCTCACATGTGCCAGAAGAGTACTAGTTGTTGCCTGTTGGGGTGAAATAGCTATATCAATTTCACCACCTTGAATTAAATTTGCATAGACCGGATTATTAATTAATGTCATAACTGATCTAACCCCAAGTCTTTTTGCCAACAAAGAGGACATAATATTTACTTCGTCATCGTTAGTAAGAGCTAGGAATACGTCTGTTTTATCTATATTTTCTTGTAACAATATTTCTTGATCAGCAGCAGAGCCATGCAATACTATCGTATTATTTAGGTGCTCTGATATGAACTCACATCTTTCTTCTGAATATTCAATAATTTTCACACTTAAATCTTCTTCAAGTGATTTAGCAACTTGGAATCCTATATTTCCTCCACCTGCGATAATTATTCGACGATAAGGATTATCTAAACGCCCAAGTTCTTCCATCACTTTACGTATATTTTTCTTAGCAGCAATAAAAAAAACTTCGTCATCTTCTTCGATAAGAGTATTCCCTTCAGGGATAATGGAGCGATCTTTTCGGAAAATCGCTGCTACTCTAGCATCAGCCTTAGGCATGTGTTCACCTAAAACCTTCAGCTCTTTCCCCAATAGCGGACCACCTTGGGCAACCTTCACTGCAACCAATTGAGCTAGCCCATGAGCATAGTCGACAACCTGAAGTGCACCTGGTCTAGCAATAAGTCGACAAATATAATCTGTTACAACTTTCTCTGGAGATATAAAAAAATCTATTGGGAAATTATCATCATGGAACAATCGACCACGATATTTTTTTGATGTATAGCTTGTACTTCTAACACGTGCTATTTTTGTTTCAGTACGAAACAAAGAGTGCGCTACTTGGCAGGCAACGATATTAAGCTCGTCACTTTTCGTAACTGCCACCATCATATCCGCGTCTTCTATCCCTGCTTTTATGAGAACATCGGGGTGAGATCCCATTCCGCATACTACCCTTATATCAATACGTTTTTGTAGATCTAGTAATTTTTTTTCGTTCCAGTCTATCACTGATATATCGTTTGATTCGGCTGATAGGTGTTGCGCTAGAGTAGTTCCAACACTGCCAGCACCAACAATTACTATTTTCATAATGGATAGCCTTTAATGCTTAGAAATGAGGAAGTTTGTTATCATACTTTATACCTATATTAGGTTTTTATGCTGATTATTGTATTTATTGTCTTAACATATGCCAATCTTCAACTATTTTTTATATTAGATCTAGAGTTTTCGGATTCGAGCATAGTAAAAACCATCATATCCATTCACTGATGGGAGTAGTTGTCTCCCATGCGAAGTTTCTATACCAGTCCGGAGCCCTATTTTTTCAACAGCTGCATCAGATACAAAATCTAGAAATCTTGAAATTACCATATCATTTTCTTGAGGTAATATGGAACACGTTGCGTATAATAAAAGCCCGTTTTTTCTTAAGGTAGGCCATACGGTATTTAGAATCTCTAACTGCAAAATAGCAAGTTTTTGGATATCTTTCGGCTCACGTAGTATCTTGATATCAGGATTTCGTCGAATTACCCCTGTAGCAGAGCATGGTGCGTCTAGCAATATTCGGTCAAAAAAGACTTTATCCCACCAAACATTGGTTTTAAATATATCGCAAGCAACAAGTTTTGCGTGGAGCTGTAAACGATCTAAATTTTCTTGCACACGATCTAAACGTTCTTTTGATATATCAACACTTATAACATTGCTGTTGTCGAGACAATTTCTTTTAATATGTTCTAAAATATGACAAGTTTTTCCTCCTGGCGCACAACAAGCATCAAGGATTCTTTGTTTTGGCATTAACTCAAGCAAATGTGCACTAAACTGAGCAGCTTCATCTTGAACACTTACTGCACCTATTGAAAAATTAGGTAGATTGAAAACATCCAAAGGTTTCTTTAGGGTTATTCCATCAGGGCTAGTATGTGTGGCTGAAGCATCGATACCATTCCTTCTCAGCAAGCTTAGATATTCTCTTTGATTATTATGGTTTATGTTGACCCTCAAGGTCATAGGTGGCTTAGTATTATTTGATTCAATTAAAGAGGGTAATTGTTCTGGCCAAGCATCTTTCAATAGATCGATTAACCATTTCGGATGAGAGGTAGTATAGCTCACGTTTTCTACTAACTTTTTTTCTAATTCAATTTTTTCGCGTATAAATCTACGTAAAACAGCATTTACAAGGCTTGTTGCCCAGCACTTATTCAAAACTCTGCATGCTTTTACTGATTCATTTACAGCGGCATGGGGTGGCACACGAGTTTCTATGATTTGATATATTGCACATGCTATTGCCGCCTCAATATCTTTATCTTTTTGTTTGAATGGTTTTTTGAGTAAAAAATCCAAATACAATTGCAGTTTCGGATAATAACGCAATGTACCGTAGCTCAATTCTTGTACCAAAGCTCGGTCAGCTTCAGTAACTTTTGCAATATATTTTGGAACTAATTTACTTAGTGAACCAGAACCCTGAAGTATGCCAGTAATTACATGAATTGTGGCTATCCTAGCATCCATTTATATCTAGCCCACATCTCTAAAAATATTTCCAGGTGAAAATAAACTAGACTTGGATCGAAGTAGCTCCGAAACCTTTAATCGACTTTTACCAGGCAACTGTAGCTCAGTTAATAAAATACTTCCCACTCCTGCACTGACTAGAATACCCTCATTTCCAGCATCAATTATGGTTCCAGGCGTAAATTTTTTTTTGTCAGAGGATAATTTTACATTCCAGATTTTTATTCGTATTCCATTCAGATAAGTATGAGTAACTTGATAGGGATTAAATGCTAATATTTTTTTAAACAATAAATCCGCCGGTCTGTACCAATCAATAAGCATTTCTTCCTTATCAATTTTTTTTGCATAAGTACACTGATCATGATTTTGTTTAGTTTGAGTTAACGTTCTTTGCTCAACTTTTTCTAATGTATGAATAAGTTTTGCAGGGCCAATCTTGGACAATTTTGCTTCGAGAGACCCTCCAGTTTCGTCTGGTTCGATATTACATTTAATAGTACTTAAAATATCGCCTGTGTCTAAACCAACATCCATTTGCATCATAGTTATTCCAGTTTCGTCATCTCCAGCCTCTATAGCTCTTTGTATCGGTGCAGCACCACGCCATCGAGGTAAAAGTGAGGCATGAACATTGATACAGCCGTATCTGGGTATATTCAATATTTCCATAGGTAATAGTAACCCGTAAGCAACCACTATCATTAAATCAGGGCTATGTTTTGAAAGGGTTGCTCTATCTTCATCAGATTTAAGGTTTTCAGGTTGGTACAATGGTAAGTTATTTTTTTCAGCTAAAATCTTTACTGGACTAGAGGTCATTTTCTTACCCCGACCCGATGGTCGATCAGGTTGGGTATAAACAGCTACTATCTCATGAGTAGAATTTTCGAAAATTAATGCATACAAATGTTTAGCAGCAAATTCAGGAGTACCAGCAAATACTATACGCAATTTAATAAACCCTCCTGAGTACCAGTTTCAGCTATTATATTTATAGATCATCATAGCGCAGTTTTTTTTCTAGTTTTTTCTTGAGTCGCGTCCGTTTCAGTGGAGATAAATAGTCTACGAATAATTTACCATTAAGATGGTCAATCTCGTGTTGAACGCACACACCAAGTAAACCTCGTGGTTCAAAATCAAACGATCGTCCTCTTTTATCAAGAGCAGTTACCCGAATTTTTTGAGGTCGATTAACAATTTCTGTAAATTCAGGCACAGATAAACATCCCTCTTCAGTCGGGCTAATTGAGTCATCTAATATTTCAAGGACCGGGTTGATGAGAATAATTGGATTTTTATCACTTTTATCTATATCAATCACTATAATACGCTTATGAACGTTGACTTGTGTAGCTGCTAAACCTATACCCTCAGCTTCATACATAGTTTCGAGCATATCTTCGATCAATTTTTTAGTTGCACCAGTTATATTATCTACAGGCTCAGCTACTGTTCGAAGACGCGAATCAGGAAATTTAAGAATATTTAATAAAGACATGATATTTTTAACGAGTATCTAGCCATTAGGTATTAACCACTGCTAACATATGCTTTTATAATTAAAAAGGAATTATACACAATGAGTAAGATGTTTGTCGCAATTCTTATGGGCTCTGATTCTGATTTACCAGTCATGGAATCATGTATTGATATTTTAAGGCAGTTCGAGGTACCTTTTAAGATCAAAATTACTTCTGCACATCGAACTCCTGAAGCTACACACAGGTTTGTAAAAGATTGTGATCATGAAGGTTGCGCAGCTTTTATTTGTGCAGCAGGTATGGCCGCACACTTGGCAGGTGCTGTAGCAGCAACAACTCTCCGACCTGTTATCGGAGTTCCAATTAACGCTTCTATGGATGGCCTAGATGCTTTGCTTTCAACAGTTCAAATGCCTGGTGGCATACCTGTTGCTACTGTTGCAATTGGAAAAGCCGGAGCGAAAAATGCTGCCTACCTTGCAATGCAAATCATCGCAACTTCAGACACTAAGATTCATAAAGCCCTCATCAGCGAGCGCGAGAAAAATGCTTCAACTATTATTGAGAAAGATGCGCATTTGCAAAAGAAATTAAACAATCAGTAATGACGAAGTCTTTCCCTGATCCGTCAGATACTAGAAAAATATTGGAAGTACTTCAGACGGATGGAGTTATTGCGTATCCCACAGAGGCCGTATGGGGGCTTGGATGTGATCCTTTTTCCGAGGTAGCTGTCAAGCGGATATTGGCAATGAAGTTACGAAAACGCAGTAAGGGATTGATCCTGATAGCTAAAGATATAGAGCAATTAAATCCTTTTTTATTAGGTTTATCGGTAGCAGAGATGACTGAATTAAAGCACAGTTGGCCTGGACCTCAGACATGGTTGATACCAAATAACAATCATGCACCCAGTTGGATTACTGGAATAAATAATACGCTAGCTGTTCGTGTAACTGACCATCCCATTGCATCTAACTTATGTGATGCTTTTGGCGGCCCATTAGTTTCGACATCAGCAAATCCAAGTGGATTGCAGCCTGCAAAAAATATGTCTGAGGTAAACACTTATTTTGATCAAAAATTAGATTATGTAGTGCCGGGTTTAGTCGGAGAACTCTCTAATCCAACCCCTATTAAAAATCTGAAAACTGGTAAGATTTTACGTTCAGGTTAATATAGTTAAATGCACTAAGCTACCCATGGCGCCGCTTATTCTTTGGTGCTGACTAACGGTATCAACTGTATGAAAGAAAAATTGTATGTAAAACAATATCTTTTAAATTTACAAAATTCAATTTGTAAATCTATGGAAGCTGAAGACGAAAAGTCCAAATTTCATCTAGATAAATGGTCAAGAGTTGAAGGTGGAGGTGGCTCAAGTCGAATAATTACTAATGGCGGAGTTTTTGAGAAGGGTGGTGTTAATTTTTCACATGTTCATGGGGATGCACTACCCCCGTCAGCTACAACATCTAGACCAGAATTACGGGGAAGGTCATTCGAGGCTATGGGAATCTCAGTAGTTATGCACCCACATAACCCATATGTGCCAACCGCGCATTTAAATGTACGTTTTTTTGTTGCAGAGAAGTCTGGAAAGGATCCTGTATGGTGGTTTGGCGGGGGTTACGATTTAACTCCGTATTATGCGAATGAATCTGATTGTAAGCATTGGCATCAAACTGCAAGAAATGCTTGCCTACCGTTCGGTGAAAACATATATCCTAGTCTAAAAAAACAGTGTGATGAGTATTTTTTCCTTAAACACCGTAACGAACCGAGAGGCATAGGAGGTTTATTTTTTGATGATTTGAATGAGTATGGCTTTGATAAAAGCTTTAATTTGATGTCTTCGATAGGTGACAGTTTTGTAAACGCCTATTTACCAATCGTTCGTAAAAGGAAGTCAACCCCATGGGGTGAAAGGGAGAAAAAATTTCAACTTTATAGAAGAGGTAGGTATGTTGAATTTAATTTAGTTTACGATAGAGGTACATTATTCGGTTTACAAACTGGAGGGAGGGTTGAGTCTATACTTATGTCCTTACCTCCAACTGCAGAGTGGAGCTATGATTGGAATCCAACTAGAGGATCTCCGGAGGCAGAACTGTACGATAAGTATCTTCGTCCACAAGATTGGACATGAGGTTCAATTGCTGAAGACAAATCTTCAGATTATGCTAGGCTATAAAAAAGGTTCATGGGTTATGCTTGATAATTACGCAGTCTTTGGAAATCCAGTTGAACACAGTAAATCTCCAGCTATTCACACTGCCTTTGCGAAGGCTAACGATGAAAAGATGTCTTATAAAAGACAACACATTGATATAGGTGCGTTTGAAAAGGAAGCGCATAAATTTTTTAAATCTGGAGGTAAAGGCTTAAACGTTACTGTGCCATTTAAACTTAATGCATATAACTTCGCAGAAAAGCTTACACAGCGGGCTAAAATAGCTGGAGCAGTAAATACTCTCAGCATTAGTTATGATGGAAAAATTCAAGGGGATACTACAGACGGTATTGGAATTACCCGCGATATTGTTGACAATCTTGGCTGGGCGATTAATGGAAAAAAAGTTCTTGTGCTAGGGGCAGGAGGTGCAGTAAGAGGTATATTGCAGCCGATACTAGAACTTCTTCCTCAGAGTGTAGTTGTTGCTAATCGTACTATTGAAAAAGCACTAAAACTTTCTAAAACTTTCGCTGATATGGGTAATCTGCTTGGTTGCGATTTCCAAATGCTAGGTGGTCAGCAGTTTGATGTTGTAATTAATGGCACAAGTGCTACGCTGTCCAATACAATTCTACCCTTACCGGAAGGTTTGCTGTCAAAAAATGCAGTTTGTTACGAGATGATGTACGGCAGCCAACAATCTATATTTCTAGAATGGGCAAAAAATAATGGAGCCGTTAGGGTATCAGACGGTCTAGGTATGTTGGTTGAACAGGCAGCAGAGTCGTTTTACGTATGGAGGGGTATTAGACCGGGAACAAGAGCGATAATTTCAATGCTGAAAAAACAAATATCACTTTCATAAATTCACGTCCTTGAGATATTCATTTTTTAAACTGACATAGTTTGCAGGTGAATAGACAAAAAAATCCTTTTCTTTTTTTGTAATTTTTCTTGAAATCCTAGATGGGCTTCCAACATACAGGTTTCCACTTTCCAGTATTTTTCCTGGAGGAACTACTGATCCTGCGCCTATGAGCACTTCATTTTGCACTATTGCACCATCATTAATAATAGCCCCATTGCCGACTAAAATTCTATTACCTAAACTACAACCATGTAATATTGCACCATGTCCAATAACAACATCTTCCCCTATAATAAGTGGCCATCCTTCAGGGTTAAAGGAACTTGCATGAGTGATATGAAGAACCGCATTATCTTGAATATTTGTACGGCAACCAATCCTAATTTCATGCATATCACCACGTATAACAGCTCCGGGCCAAACCGAGACATCATCACCTAATGTTACATTTCCGATGATAATAGCTGCATCATCTATATATACTTTTCTGCCGAATACAGGCTTTATTTTTTTGTAGGGCCTGATATTTTTCATCATTTCATTTCCATGATTATTCAAAGGTCGGTTTATAATAGCTCTACAAAAAAAAGGCTCAAGTTTTTTCGATGATAATGCATGAAAAAAGACTTAATATTTGTTAAAATGAAAGAGATAATTAAAGGTAAAATTTATTAAATGAGACCCCGTAATGTTCAAATATAAGGCAAAAAAACGTTTTATTGCTGGGGCAGTATGTCCAAAATGTAGTGAGATGGACAAACTAACAATTTATAATGAAAGCGGTCAAGATTTTCGACAGTGT